>OLNJ01000017.1_pt1 | contig 157608 bp, 160 predicted proteins | sample 1672191 | NCBI WGS metagenome assembly OLNJ01 (sample SAMEA3136657, study PRJEB25190) | human gut metagenome | biome: human gut; feature: human-associated habitat; material: faeces | place: Austria | collected 2013
CTTCGAAAATGGGGGATGTAAAATGACCTTGACGATTTCTAAAAAAATAAAACATGCTAGAATGCATTTTGGATTGAGTCAACAAATTTTTAAACGTTATGGGATTTCTCAAAATTACTTAAGTATGATTGAGTCAGGAAAGCGTAATCCATCAAAAGAAATGCTAGAAGCGATTTATAATGCCTTATTCGCACTTACTGATGGGGAGATTGAATCCTTATATTCTAGAAGTAGGTTTATAATGAGTTTTACAGAGGAATTTGAATTATGGTTTTTTAAAAAATATGAAACTGTGGAGACTATTATTGATAATTATGAGGAATGTTTGAAGTTATTAGAAAAACATGAAAGATATGATGTTGCATATAAAATTCATCTGATGATAGCAGGGTTTTATCAATCTAAGACCAATTATGATTTATCAAATAATTTTTTATTGAAGGCCATAGATTATACGAGTAATGTAGAGAATGGATTATCTCAAATTTATAGACATTTAGGATTAAATATGAGAAGAAATTTAGATTATAATAATTCTTTAGTTTACTATACTCTCGCACTTAAACACTTAGAAGATGGATTAGTCACGGAGTATTACAAAATAAGTTATCACATTGCATCCATGAATATAAGATTGGGAAAATTAGAAGAGGCAATGGCATTAATTAATATAATTTTAGAAGAATGTGAAGATCTACCTACTAGAGGAGCAACATATTTAATAAAGGCAGGAGTTTTATTTCATATGGAACGAGATGTTGAGGGAAGGAAAGTTTTAGAGCAGTATATCCAAAATCCTTGTTATGAGCCATATATAGATTATGCCTATTATAACTTAGCGGATCATTATTTTAATCAAGAAGAGTATGATAATTCTCTATCAATTGCTTTAGAATTTATAAACAATTATCAATATTCACCACATTTAGTTAATCCATTATTGTTGATTTCTGAAAACTATGAAAAACTTGATAGAAATGAAGAAGCGTTACTATATTTAATGAGAGTAAAAAAAGATATTATCTCAGGAGGGAAGAAACACATTAAAGAAAGATTCTTTGAGCATGCATTAAATTTATTTCTGAAATTAGAAAAGCATGATGAGATTGAAAAGCTTTTTTACGAATTAGAAAAATGTGATGTTTCGGAGAAGTTTAAAAGTGATTTAAAGTTATCTTATTTCATGAATAAACATACTTCAATTCTTAATCTAAATATTAAAACTTAATTTTATAAATGTAAAAGAGCACCTTTTTAGGTGCTCTTATGATTTATAGATAGATTTCATAGCTAAATATCCGAATAGCATATTAAAAATCACACAGTGGCGATCAGTGCCTAGATAAGGTGACCATAATCCCCAAGGTATATTTGCGATAAGAAAGGCAGGGATTGCTAGTAGAAAGAAAGAATATTTCTTCACTTGCCAAATTCCCGATTTTTTTCTTTCCGTCAATAGGTAATCCACTCCGAAACAAGCACCGATTACTCCATACCCTAGAATGTAAGTTAGAAAAATAGGAATATTCCAAAGGAATGATAATGTAGTTTGTTTCCAAGCTATTAAGCTAATGAGTGAAAATTCTGTTAAGATATAAACAAAAATAATGGTAATAAGAAAGAAATATTTTTTAATTATCGTGATTACTTTAGTCATGAGTCATACCTCCAATATTTTCCGATGATATTATACTAAAATCTCCTTTTGTTGACAAATAGATGAAGTTAATTTCATTAGTAACGTGACCTTTTATTCAATGTTAACGCTCCCTTGGAATTGGTACGAAAAATAGGTGGATTTTAATGCAGTACTACATTGAAGTACTCCAATCAAAAATATGGAGTACTCCAATCAAAAATACGGAGTACTCCAATGAGTATGGGAGGGGGAGTACATGAGAAAGAACCTCACAAAACCTCATATTTAACTAGTCAAAATAGGATTATCATATGTTGAGAAATGTTAAGGTATATGCTAGTATGAATAACCCTTGTAAAACCTTGTATGACTGTTACGAAATGTCGCTGATTTTTGATGATTTCATGCTAACAAATGCTAACATTATACTCTAAGAAAACCTAAGGTAAAATGCTTAGAACTGATAAGGTATGTATGGGGGAAAAAGTAAGGGAAAACCTTACAAAACCTCACTTCTAAAATTAGGAGGTCTATATGAGAGATGAATGGCTATTGATGGATAAAGTTGCTGAATTAGTATTGAAAGGCTAGGAGATTCCGGAGGATAAGAGGTCAGACTTTTATTTGATACAAGAGTGCCTAAAGGTATTAGAGCGAACAGAGGAATGTCATGGATTTAGGTTAAACGATAGACAAACGCTATTTTGTTTGTTGTATCCATATATGAATTTTAATGCTTTAAAAAGCTATAAGATTGCCTATCAAACGACCTATAAGAACGCTAATAGAAATGCTTATAAAGTGTGCCAAAGCGCTAAAGTGAAGATAGTTATGAAAGAGATCAATAAGTTCGTGCTTTGTTGTAAAATCAATGGTTGGGAAAAGACAAAAGAGATTTATGATTTGTATTAGTGCAAAGGGGTGAACGAATTGGACACCCCTTTATAGCAATATAAAAACAGGTTGCTCTGATCCACCTGTTATACACCTAATAATGAGTCGGAATTAACAGGGATATCCTAAAATAAGGCACCCTTATACACCAAAAAATTGTGGTCTATTGATCTTAAACGCGTGGATGATGGCCACACGATTCGGTAAAATTCCCGCTACATCAAGAGCGGAAAGGTTCGCAGTTCATTTAGTCATTGTTTCGGGGGGGGATTCCATTGTTTTTGATAACCAAAAAGGCGGTTGTCAAAGTTATTGACATCTGAAATATTTTGGTCGGTGCAAATTTATGCCGATTGATAGCAAACTCAAAACTAAACTTTTGGTTGTGCATTTTATGCACATCTGACCCTAAGGTGGGGACTTTTAAAAGGAAAAACTAATGATGATCCTGGAGTCGTTCTGAACGACACCCAGCACGACTTAGAATTAATTGATTTTATTCTGCTACACTTTTAAAGACGAAGCCAAAAATGGCTTGGTTGAATGGATTTAACGAAACGATTTTTCGGTTGGTTCATTAGTTTAGGGAGCACCTCAAAATTGAGGGCTATGTTGCTATACGTTTAACGTATCCCCGTCAAGTATACGCTGGAACAAAGCCTCATCCAATCTCGGACAGACCTAAATAGAAATGCTGATCGCTGTTAGTCTTTTTAACATAGAGAAAAGGCACCTATGAGGGGAGGTGATGGGAGTTTGAATTAATTTAAAATAAAAATACGACATAAGTTTAAGATTGATTAACTCATGTCGTATTTTTTATTATTATAGCTGTTGCACAGTTTAAATTATTTTTCGCTTCACTTTTATATCCCGTTTTATGTTCATTTATTGTTGGAATAAACTTATTAAAGGTAAGGTAATCTTCATAAATAGTTATATTAACTTTAGGCTCCTTTCCCTCTGATAGCAGTAACTGATTTTTATGATTTTTTACGCCATGGGAACGATAAATGTAAAAAGGCGTAGCGAACACAACAATAGCGCTACCTAAGCAACAAAGAGTAAATACGTAATCTTTAATGACATAACCATATACATACCCTGTATGAATAAATCCAAACCCTGTGAGAAATAATAGAACACTTATGTGGGTTTTATTTGCTGATAGAGCAGCTTCTATACAAGCATTTTTAGTTAATGTTGTTTGATTTTTAAATAAAATATCCATTTTTATCACTATCCCTCTCTCTAATCCACTTTTTGAATATTTCCATTATAAACTTTTTGTGTAATACAAACAACAGTGGATAGATACTGTGTTAGAAGTTCTTTCTATGTTTTAAACATGTAATTGATCGGAGTAACTATGAAAAACAAAAGTTATTATGCCGAAAAAGGGCAAAAATCCCGCTTCTATGGGGTTCTAGAAATCATTTAGTGTATTTGTTAAGTAGATTAATAACAACGTCTTGGAGAGCTAAAGAGAGTGCAACAAAAAGATGAAACGAAAGGTCTCACTTATAGATACATTGTGTGTCTATATTTTCATGCCAACCAAAATAATCAGTTGGAGAATTGTATATTTCAATTAAATTTCCACCTAAAAGTTCAATTATTTTTCTTAATGTTCCATTCGTTTCAGAACATGTGATATGAATACAACTCATATTATGGTCTTTGGTTATATTAAGCACTATTTGAGAAGCGTAAAACGAATACTTATTTCTACGATAGCCTTCGTTAATTTCATATCCGATGTGAGCATTATAATATGAGTGTTAGTTGTGATAAATTCTACTACTGATTGTTCCAGTCTTTTCATTAGTGTCTTTTTGTTAGATGTTATAACAGTAAAATGGTAGCATCACTTCATTTCTAAGATGTTTCTCTGTTATCTTTAATAACAGTTTTTCACTTGATAATTTGTTTAATTTTTCTAACACTTAATAATGGAACAAAAAATACGATAAGTGGAACAAAAAACACAAAAAATTGAGCAAAAAATACGATAAATGTATTTTTTATTTTGAAATATGATATATTATTAGTGTAGGAGGTGTGTTGATTTGAATAATGAAATATTAAAAATAATAGAAGCAGGTATCAAAAATGATTCGAATAAGGTGATAAATTATGCTTATCATTTAGCAAACTCTGTCGAGATTAGTGGAGATAATAAGTTTGCTGAAAAAATTAGGAAAGTTATAGTTGAAAATAACACAAGGGTGGCTACGCTAGACAGATTAACCTCGAAACCATTGGACCGTGAAGGAAAAATGGACATGATAGATATAACAATTCCATACGGTGATGAAAATCCCTTATTTTTTGATTCCATCATTGAGAATGAAATTGAAACCTTTATTATGACTTATCTAAAAAAAGATGAATTAGAGGCAAGAGGAATTGAGTGTACTAATAATTTGTTACTCTATGGACCACCTGGAACAGGGAAAACATCATTGGCCAAATACATAAGTTTTCAAACTAACCTTCCCTTGTTAACAGTAAGAATGGATGCATTAATTTCATCATTATTAGGGAATACAGCGAAAAATATTAGAAAAGTCTTTGATTATGCTTCAAGTCAAAAATGTATCTTATTTTTAGATGAATTTGATGTTATAGCTAAATTGAGAAATGATAAAACTGAAATTGGAGAATTAAAAAGAGTTGTCAATAGTTTGATACAAAATATTGACAACTTTCCAAATGATTGCATATTGATTGCAGCTACAAATCATGCGGAACTTTTAGATACTGCAATTTGGAGAAGGTTCAATAAAGTTATTGAATTAGAATTACCTATGTGTGAAATTAGAAGGGAGTTGATAAAAGAATACTCTTCAATATTAGAGAATGATTATATGAAAGATTCAAAGAAAGTTGACATATTAGTCGATTTAACAAAGTTTTTATCCCCGGCTTTGATAAAGAATATTATAAATAATGCAGCAAAAAGAGCTTTATTAAATGGTGCTGAACACATGAGTTATAGTGATTTGATAAAAGAAATATATCTATATACAGATAAAAAACCAACTGAAAAAAATTTAGTTAAGTTTTTATATGAGGCAGGAATTTCACAAAAGGATATATCAGAAATATCGAAATTATCTTTAAGAAGGGTAAGAGAGTTTATAAAGGAGATGTAGTAAATTATGGGAGAGAAGTATCCGATTATTTTTTTTAAACAGCGAATGCATGATAATACAAGTAATGAACCAGGGGGATCGGATAATAGTCCAAGTTGGGTGCTCCAAGGAGAAGATCTAATAGAAAGAGCACGAGGCTTGAAATCTATAATTGACGGTATAGCGGAAAATGTTACAATTTATGAAGATTATGATGTTCCTAGTGTGCTGGAAGTAACAATAATAGAAAAAGCCAAGTCTAAAAGTCATCAAAAGAAAGTTGCCGAACTTTTTCATTCAACCTCAAAAGATAAGCAAATTGCAATGAAAGGAGAAAATAAATTATTATTTGCTATAAAAAATAATGATTCTCTTAATGTGATAAGAGAAAAATTAGAAGAAGTAGAGGCTTATAAAAACCCTATTTCAGCTATTGAGCATATATCTGTATATACTTGTGATATTATTGGACTAAATACAGATGCAGAAATATTTAGGATGGAGTTTTTTGACTATATAGACGATGAGGAAAACTTAAAATTAAGAAATACTGTTAAAAAGAAATTAGAAGATTTATCAGTTTGTTTTTCTGAATATGAATACAATGAAAATGAATTTGTATTAAATATTGAAAAAGAGGTACTATTAGATAAATTAGAATTTATTCGAAAGATGCCGCTTGAAAGAATTGAGCCTGTTAATAATATTGATCCCTATATCTCTGTTTCTGATGAAGAAGAGGACTTTCTTAGGGGACTAGACTTAGTTGAATATAACGGAGATAGAAAGTATCCTGTGATTGGTTTGTTAGATACTGGTGTAGAAATCAATGAACTAACAAGTGATTGGGTTATTCAAGGAGAAGGATGTGAATATACGGAATTAGAGGTAGATAGAGAACATGGAACGTTTATAGCAACGTTGTTAATTCACGGAAATGAGATTAATGGTGTTAATGATTACTCCATACCAGGTTGTAAAATTATTGATGTACCTGTTCAACCTAGATATAAAATTAATGATCAAATTTTGATTAGGAATATTCGTTCTGCGATTAAATCCAATCCAGAAGTTAAAATTTGGAATTTATCAATAAGTATTAGTGGAGAAATTTATCAGGATAAATTCTCATGGTTTGCACAACAATTAGATAAAATTCAAGATGAATATGATGTGATTATTTGCAAATCTGCTGGAAATGATCCTGGGTATGAGTCCGGAAATACTAGTGGGTTCTTATCAAATGGAGCCGAATCAATTAGAGCCCTTACTGTTGGTTCGATCTGCAGAAATAGTGATGCATGTAATAGTAGTAAAGCGAATTTCCCTTCACAGTATTCACGTCATGGTCGTGGACCCGGCTATATTATCAAGCCAGAAGTAGTCCATTATGGAGGGGATGTATTTTTAATGGAATCTGGGAATTTTGAATATATAGGAGAAAAATCCTTTTTAGGAAAAGAGCCTGTAAAACGTATTGAACCCGGCACGAGTTTTTCAACACCTAAAATTGCTAAGAATATGGCAGAATTAGATTTAGCTTTAGAAGGAAAGGCAAGTAACTTACTATTGAAAGCGTTGATAGTTCATTCCGCTAATTATGAAGGAAATCCATCATTGGAATCGGAAGAAAGATTGCAGTATCTTGGTTATGGGAAACCACGAAATTCTTATGAAATTTTAGATGATAGCGATCCATATTCTGCTACAATTGTTCTGCAAGGAAAGCTTCAGAAAGGAAAAAGAATAGATATCATGGACTTCCCTTACCCAGAAAATTTAATTAAAAATGGTAAATATACCGGGCAGATAAAGGTTACATTAGTGTACAATAATCATTTGGCTGAAAAGTTAGGATCTGAATATTGTCAATCTGATATAGAATTGAAGTTTGGAACGTATGAAAATAAAAAGTCTCGAGACATAACTCGCAAAACAATATTAAACCCAATTGGTAGGGATGGGAGTACAAATATACTAATTTCAAAATCTTATAGTGTTAAGTCTCAAAAAGCTAACATTCATCATGCGAATGAAATGCTACTAATTCAATATGGAGATAAATATTATCCTGTAAAGAAATATGCTGTTGACCTTAAAAATTTAACGCCTAGCTACATGAAAAAAGTAGATGAGAGTAGATTGTGGTTTTTATATTTAGTCGGACAGTATAGGGGTTATATTGAAAAAACACTTACACCAGAGGAGCTAGCAATAGATTTTGCTTTAATTATTACAATAAAAGATGAAACTAGAACAACGAATGTTCATAATGGGATGTTACAAGCATTAGAAAAACATAATTTTACTTATAATGAGTTAAATCTTGATATGGATATTAATATTGAGTTATAGAGTAGTGTTATGAATTTTATGAATTAGGTTGTTATTTAAATTGAATATGATAGTAAAAAACAACAGATATTAAAGTTATCTGTTGTTTTTACTTGCCACCATCTTGCCACCAATATAAAAAATCATGCGTGAGTATACTTATAAATGTAAAAGAAACATTTTAGATATAATCACACTTTATAAATAGCATAGTACCAACAGTTAGAGTAATTTTTAAGGACATTTATAAAAAGTTATTATTTTTTATCCCTCACATCATTTCAATTAGGGTAAATCCTTTTTGGTTTAATTTTTTCATTGTTTGTTCCTCCTAGAGTTTTTTAGATGATGTCAATCATTTGAAAGACGGGTTGTAAGATACTTAAGTAGATCAAGATGATGATAATGCCAATGAGCATTAACAGACTGAATTGAAGAATTTTGAAGCTTTGACTTAGCAAAGCAGATAACTGTTTGAATTCTGAGTGAGAGTAGTAAGCAAGTTCAGCTTGAATACTTCCAAGGGTTAGGGCATGAGCCATCGTGAGCCTGAAGTAGGGGGTAAAATACGGAGATTGATGGAAGGCAATTTCTAGTGGTGTTCCAGCTTCAAGGGTTTGATTGAATTCTTTGATGATGAGTTTGATAAAGGGGATGGTTTCAAATTTTAGCATCATCTCAAGACTTTCTTTTAAGGATAAGCCACAGGTTAAGAAGATAAGCCATTGACTGCTAAAATAGTAGCTAAAGATTTTTTGCATGAGCGAACGTAATAAGGGGAGTTTAAATAACCATTGTTTGACGTGGGCTTGAAAGGGGATAGACTGCCATTTCAAAATGAGAGTCATGAGGATGGTTAGTAAAGCGATGACTCCGATCAAGCATCCAATGATGATAAAGATCGTTTGCAAGAAGTCAGTATTGCCGGATAAATTGAAACTATCGTAAAAGCTTTGAATTTTTGGCATGAAGAGAATAAACACGGCGATTAAAATGAGACTCATGAGGCCAAATAAGGTGAGGGGATAGCGAATTTTTTTAGAGAGGTCTGACCGATTTTTAAGATGAAAGTCGCTATAATCAGCGGCCTTTTGTAAGCCTTGTAGTAAGGCTCCTGCTTGCTCACTACTACGAATCATGTAAATAATCCGATGTTCGAAGTGGCACTCTTCTAAGGTATCGGCAAAGTTTTGACCTTGTAAGCAGGCAATAATCATAGGATCAACGGCGTGTTTTTTAAATAGAGTTTTCATGATAGCAAGGGCATCGGCAATCGAGAAGCCATTTTCTAACAGTTGACTAAACCGGGATAAAAATTTTTGTTGCATGCTTAAGCTCCAATATGATTTTAGGCTCTTTGTTGTTGGCATTGTGAAAACTCCTCATCTAGTGTGAGATACGATGGTTGAACTGGACTTCCTTCATTTAAATGATGGAATAAGACGTCAAGATGATCATCAAAACAAAGTTCAAAAAGAGCCTTTTGTTCATCATCAAATTTAATGAGACGCTGATTCGCTACACCAATGACTCCTTGTTCTAGTTCTTGAAGAGTAATGCCTAAATCAAGTAGACGGTTAATCGTTCCGAGCACATTTTTAGCATGCACCGTGGAAATCACCAAATGACCCGTAAAAGCGGCACGTAGAGCCTGTCTCGCTGTTTGACTGTCTCGAATTTCACCAATGATAATAACATCGGGATCATGACGTAAAATCTCTTTAATCCCAACATCATACGTCATGCCCATTGTTTCATTCACTTGCATCTGAATGATGTCTGGCTGCTGATATTCGACTGGATCCTCAATGGTTACAATACTTTTTCCAAGCTCTTGCTTCAAATAATCAATTAGCGCATAAGTCGTTGTTGTTTTGCCAGAACCAGTCGGACCACTAATTAGCAAAAGTCCTGCTTGTTTCGTCGCCATCTGCTGAAGCGCGGCTACATTTCGATAAAAATACGGAATCTCATGAAGTTGCTTTTGGTGTGTGTGATTAATCAGCCGCAACACAAGGCTTTGATAGTGTTGAGTGGGAAGAATGGAGACCCGACAATAATAGGTAAGTTCTTGATTTTGAAGCCTCAAGAGACCTGATTGAGGTTGTTTGGGGTGCATGAGTGAGAGTGAGGCTTGGAATTTAATATAGGCTAATAGACTTTCATATTGAGTGATTAAAAGTTCTTCGTATGGGACCATAAACGCTCCGACTCGAAATTCGATGCACATCTTTTCATTCTTCATGACAAAGTGAATGTCACTCGCTTTTAATTCGTGAGCACGTTCTAAGATAGCTAAAAGTTTGGATTGAATTGGCATTGATCTTCACCTCCTGACATATATTACGCTTGAAACTTTAGGTTTCTTTTTTTTGTTTGAAAAAGATGAACGGGGTAGATACCGTTTCACGCCAACGAAATGTGATTATACTATAGTAACGAAATTTTATTAAAATAGGTGAACAGATATGAACAATAAAATAACAGAAGATAAAATGTTACAGGTTTTAGATACTTGTTATGAAAAAGCTATTCAAGGGCTACCAGGTTTTGAAACTGCTCAAGAACTTGGAGATAAATATTTAGAAAAATATCAAGATGTTGAGAAAGCCATTGATAAATTTATCGCTTTTCAAGAAGCGAAATGTATGACAAGTGGATTTATAACTGGATTGGGAGGAGTGTTAACTTTGCCGGTTGCTATCCCTGCCAATGTAGCATCGGTTTTATATGTTCAAATTCGAATGATTGCTGCTATTGCCCATATGAGAGGATACGATGTGTTAGATGACCAAGTTAAAACATTTATTTATGTGGCGTTAACTGGGAATTCTGCAGGAGAAATTTTAAAACAAAGTGGCATTCAAATTGGTGTCAAAATGGGGACATCTTTAGTAAAAAAAATCCCAGGTAAAGTGTTAACTAAAATTAATCAAAAAGTCGGATTTCGATTATTGACCAAAATGGGGAAAACAGGTGCAATTAATTTAATTAAATTAGTTCCGATTACAGGTGGAATTGTGGGAGGAGGTTTTGATTTGATTAGTACAGCTACAATTGCTAAAACAGCTAAAAAAATTTTTGTCTAAAACTTCATCCGAACTTCATGGAAAAATATTGCATAATTGATTAGAAGTCAGTAGAATAGGATTATAATTGATGAAAGTGATGTGAGAGAATGTTTTGGACAATTCCCTTTTTTATAACTGGCGGTGTTCCGTTTATTTTAGTTTTAATTGCCTTATTTCAAAAGATAGAGTGGCGTGGTGAAATTAAACGACATGCACGTGCTCAATTTCAAAATAATTCATGGGCTAAATTTGCACTAATTTATGCTGGAATTTGGATTGTGATGGCGATTGTGTCTAATCTGATTTCCTTTATCCCGCTTTTAAATGTGTTACTGAATATGGCAGTGACTGGATTGGTTGGGTATGGGTCTGTTGATGTCCTAAGAAAAATTCGTCGTGGTGAAGATTTTACGATTCGTGACTTTTTCCCGACTGATGAGTTAGGGTCGGTGATGGCCTTAACGTTTGTAAAGGATATTTACCTCTTTTTATGGTCATTATTATTTGTCATTCCAGGCATCATTAAGGGCTATTCGTATTCACAAGTTTATTATATTGCGAATGAAAATCCAGGGATGTCAGTGGATGATATCATTACTGAAAGCCGTGAAATGATGGATGGACATAAATGGGAGTTATTTATTTTACAAGTTAGTTTTATTGGTTGGGGAATTTTAGCTGCCTTAACGTTAGGGTTAGTAGGACTTTACATTTTGCCACTATACTCAATGTCTCTTTATCTATTCCACGAGTATGTCAAAAAGGGCTATCTTCAATCAAACACTCATAAAAATGTGTACACAATTTATTAAGAAGGGACTGAAAAGTCCCTTTTTTATGACGTCAAATCTGATGAGAAGAGAGGGAGATGATGAATGAGATTGAGATAAAATGGGATAATCTTTAAACCTAAAAACATTAGAATTTAGACTAAAATAAGGATTGTTTTTATGTCAAATGGGTTTTTCTTTAATAAATGAATTCAAAGTAGAAATATTGATTTATTAAAGAAAGGTAAAACATGTTAAGAATTGACTGTTTTTGTTTTTTCATTAATATAATTGAAATTTGAGAGGATAATTTTGAGTATCTTAAAGGAGGAATCGATGATGTTATATCTTGTTTATATTTTCGCAGGAATAGGGGCAGGTGTTGTAACAGGACTTGCAGGTCTTTCGGCGGCAGTCATCATTACACCTTTACTAGTCAGTATTTGTGGATGGAAGAGTTATGATGCTGTAACAGTTGCGCTTGCAGCAGATGTTTTGGCTAGTTTATTGACGGCATATACTTACTATAAAAACAAAAATATTGATTTAAAGCATGGGATGCTAGTAGCAATGACTGCTTTTGTCGGAACGATTGTTGGGAGTTACAGTGGATTTCTTTTTTCTCAGTCGCAACCAGATGGACTTGGCTATATTTCAATGTTAACAACTATTTTTCTCGGGATCAAGTTTTTAGTCAAACCCATTGAGGAAGGGCATGATGCAGAAGCTGGACTAGAACAGATTAGTAAGAAAAAAATGATACAGGCCATGATTTTTGGATGTGGAATCGGTTGGATTTGTGGTTTTACTGGAAGTGGCGGAGGAATTTTAATGCTGACAGTGTTCACTTTACATCTGGGTTATAATTTAAAAGTAGCGGTCGGAACAAGTACGATGATTATGACACTAGTGGCTTTAATTGGAACGATTAGTCATTTTTCTATGGGGGCAAGCATACAGGTTATTCCGATGTTAGTCGTGATTATCTGTTGTGTAGTAGCGGCTTATGTGAGTGCTAAATTTGCGAACAAGTGTGAGATTAAAACGTTAAATAAAGTAGTAGGAATGTGCCTTGGTATTCTTGGAATCATCACGATTTTAATCAAATTAATATAATTGAGGTTGATCAGTTACCATTTAAAATAATGGCGATAACAAAAAGGATGTCTTGCTGACATCCTTTTTGTTAGTTCTATTAAGATAGCGTATTGATTAGAGCGGAAGAATAGATTTTGTAATATGATAATTGAGCTTATAATCTCCGAGTGCGTCTTCAACGGATAAGATAATGGCATAGTTTCCTGTTTTTTTGATTTTTAGATGGTTGTAATAAGAGGTCGAATCGGTTATTTCAAACTCATCGATAACGCCGGTTTCATTGATTAGATAGTAATGATAAACGCCACTAGAGGTTGGGATAACTTCAAATTCTAGAGTTAGCTTGCTACCACGTGTTAAATTTCCTTCGTGAACGAGATAAAGACTCGTTTGAGGTTCAACAATAGCTCCACCTATTGTATAATTCACTGGAATAAACGGTTTTTGTTTGGGATAAGAGAAACGAGTCTCTGTCTTTAAGTCACTTAATTCATAGGTTACACCTGTTTCAGTGGATGTAATTTGCTCAGCGATATGATCTAAGACGGCATCACAAACCGTTGAAGTGGTGATGGTTGAAAAGGCAAAAGGACCTAATAACAGTGCTCCACTCAATGTGATAAAAATTCCTGTTATGATGATGACGAGTAAATATTTTTTGATAATAGACATGCTACCCTCCCCCCCTTAAAGTAACCGCTTACTAATAGTGTATCACATGTCTGTTTATGACGAAAGCCTTAATAGAAAAAGTTTTTTTATGGCTTAAGAAAAATAATTTCAAAAGGCATGAGAATCTCTGAAGCATTCATCTTTAGTGGCAATACTCTCTTACTTTACCGTTTACTAGATTAACTAGGGGACGGAATAGGCTCTGTGTTTTATTTGAATGATCATGTTACCTACTCTTTAAAACGTCTTATTTTAAGGGAGTTTTATCAGTGCGGAAACGTTAAATGAAATTTTTAAGTCGATTTGTGCTATAATAGGTTAGTTAAGAAAGTGAGTGATGATATGATCCGAGTATCGCAGATTAAAATTTCAATTGAGGATCCGATTGAAAAAGTAAAAGAATTAGTGTTAGCACAATTAAAGCTTCGTGAAGAAGATTTACTGGAATATAGAATTTATAAACAGTCAATTGATGCGCGTCGTCGCGGAAAAATGGAGTTCGTTTATACCGTCGATATTGCCCTTAAAAATGAAGACCAAATTTTGAAGTTAAATCGACCAAATATCGTTAAAACACCTGAATTAAATTATGCGTATCCCTCTATGGGAGAAAAACAGATGTCTCACCGTCCAGTAGTCGTTGGCTTTGGACCTGCTGGGATGTTTTCAGCATTAATTTTAGCGGAAATGGGGTATAAACCAATCGTTCTTGAGCGTGGTGGAAGTGTGGATGACCGTGTGAAATCGATTGAGGAATTTTGGAGCGAAGGAAAGTTAGATCCAAATTCAAATGTTCAATTTGGTGAAGGTGGAGCCGGAACGTTCTCAGATGGGAAGTTAACGACTCGTGTTAAAGATTTACGTGGACGTAAGGTGTTAGAAGCGTTAGTTGAAGCGGGAGCACCAGAAGATATTTTATATATGGCACATCCTCATGTTGGGACGGATTTATTACGTGGTGTCGTTAAAAATATTCGTGAAAAAATTATTTCGCTTGGTGGAGAAGTTCGCTTCAATACACAAGTGACAGATTTTATCGTTGAAAATAATCAAATCACAGGAGTTAAAGTAAAAGGTGGAGACGTCATTGAATCTAATCATGTGATTGTGGCAATTGGACATAGTGCACGTGATACGTTCTATCACATGTATGATCGTGGGGTTCAATTTACAGCTAAACCATTTGCAGTAGGAGTTCGTGTTGAACATCCTCAAACGCTAATTGATCAAGCTCAGTATAAAGAATTTGCAGGTCATGAGAAATTAGGAGCAGCAGAATATCGTTTAACACATACGGCATCAAATGGTCGAGGCGTTTATACGTTCTGTATGTGCCCAGGTGGTTTAGTCGTTCCATCAAGTTCTGAAAAAGGGCGTCTCGTAACGAATGGAATGAGTGAACATGCGCGTGATCAAGAAAATGCGAATAGTGCCTTATTAGTGCAAGTATTTCCAGAAGACTTTGGATCAGATCATCCATTAGCAGGGGTGGAGTTCCAACGTCGTTTAGAAGAAAAAGCTTTTGGTATGGGTGGAAGTAATTACACAGCCCCAGCTCAACTTGTTGGGGACTTCTTAAAAGGACAAGCGTCTAAAAAACTTGGAAGTGTGACCCCTTCTTATGCATTAGGTGTTAAATTAACGAATTTGAATAAATTATTACCAGATTATATTACAGATGCCATGCGTGAAGGCTTAATTGCATTTGATCGTAAACTAAAAGGATTTGGGATGCATGACGCTGTGATGACGGGAGTCGAGTCTCGTTCATCTTCTCCAGTACGTATTGATCGTGATAGCGAAAGTTTACAATCATTAACGGTTAAAGGGATTTATCCATCAGGTGAAGGAGCTGGATTTGCAGGTGGAATCGTCTCAGCGGGTATCGATGGAATTAAATGTGCTGAGGCATTGGTTCGTGAATTTCACAAAATGTAATTAAAATTAAATAATTAGATAAAACGCGTTATAAATTCATCGTATTTCATCATATTATGATAGGGATTAAAGAGCATTAAAATCATATTACGAGGTGAATTTATGGCGCGTCTTTTATATATAAAGGCTAATCCGAAAGCTAATGATCAGTCGTTAACCTTTACATTATCTGATTTTTTTATTAAACAATATCAATTATCACATCCAAATGACACGGTCGAAGTGTTAGATTTGTATCAAACGATTATGCCGATTATGGATTGTGAGCGATTAGCATTGTATAATCAAGGAAAAGAAACAGAAATTCGGCATTTAGCAGAGCAATTTAAATCTTTTGATAAGTGTGTGATTGCGGCCCCCGTTTGGAATCATAGTTTTCCAGCGATGCTAAAAATTTATTTAGATAATATCGTGTATCGTCATGTGACATTTGGTTATCAAGACGGAAAAGTAGCTGGTCTTTGTTCGGATATGAAAGTGATGTATATTTCAACATCCGGACAACCTTATAGCGGCAATCGTTCTTTTTTAAATCATCATGTTTCGCAAGTTGAAGCTGTGCTGAGTCTCGTTGGAATTACTGACGTGGATTCAATTACCCTTTGGGGACGTAACAGTTTTAACGAGGATCAACTCAAACAACAAATTTGTTTACTACAAAATCAAATGGTTCAAAAAGCCAAACAGTTTTAAAAAAAAGGTCACAAAGCCAAATGCTTCGTGACCTTTTTTTAAGGTTTCAATTTAATTACTTGACCAGGTGCTAATTGTAAATCTTCATTTAACATCAATAATTCTTCAGGTGTTAATTTAAACCGAATGAGTAGATCTTGAATCGTTTCATCTGATTTAACGACGTGTTGATTGAGATGTGGAAGTAGGGGAACTTTAATTTGACGGTTAGCTTTAATAATGAGGGGTTGATTTCCATTCAGTTGGATCAATACTTTTGGAGTAGTTTGAAACAGATTGGCAATCGTTTGAATTGAATCAGTCGATTTAATCATATAATTTGCTACTTCAATACGTTCATTTTCCATACGACTCACTTCCTTCCTTTTCTTCACGTCATGATGTAAGAAATCGCTTTATCTACTATAACGTATGCAAAGAGATTGGGCAATTGACCTATTTTAACTCATTATTTTAGTCATCAAATAAACACAATTTTGACTTTCACTCATACCATACAGTAAAAGAGTGAAAGGAGGAGTACAGATGAGTAATATTTTAATTGCTTGGGTAACCTATACGATTGTCTTACATCTTGAAATGAACAGTTCATTGCACGAAGAATTAGAAGCAGACATCAATCAGCTTATTATTTTAGGTTCATTACTTCATAGTAATGAAGTAAGTACGACTCTTCGTTCTCGACTTGAAAAAGGGGCTTTGCTTCTTCATGAAAATCCTCAGCTACGTGTCATTGTGACGGGAGGAAATGGAACAGATTTGAAACTTCCAGAGGCCCATATCATGAAAAACGTATTGATAGAAGAATTTGGGATTTCAGAAGATCGTATTATCGTTGAAGATTTAGCCAGAAATACATTTGAAAATTTATTGTTTTGTAAACCTTTAATTAAAGAAGAACGCGTTGCGATTGTAACCAGTGAATTTCACAGCATTAGAACGAGATTACTTGCTCACCGATTACATCTTAACTGTCAGCTTATTGGAGCGAAAACTGATTCAAGAAAACGATATAAGTGGGAATTAAGGGAACAGTTAGCACTTGTGAAATCTTTATTTTTAGATCGAGAAAAACGGTAAAATTTAATCATATTTATTAGGAATTGATGTTTTTACAAGAAAGTATTGAACTTTCTATTCTGAAGGACTATAATCAACTCATCAGTCGAAACTATAAGTCCCGATAAGTTTTCTAGAGTTTTTGAAAACTTTAACAAGACTATAGTTTCTATTCGTACTAAAGTATTTGAATAATGATGACTGAAATCAGATCGTGACAGGATTAATCAGTCAGTATATAGAGGTGAGTTCGTGGAAGCATGTTGTGTTGATTCAATTCATAATGATGTCATTAAAAAAGTAAAAGATGTCATGCCAAGTGATGAAGAATTACTGAAATTATCAGATTTATATAAAGCGATGGGAGACTTGACTCGTATTCGAATCATCTCAGCCCTTGTTAACTCGGAAATGTGTGTGTGTGATTTAGCCTCCTTACTAGATATGACACACTCAGCGATTTCACATCAGTTACGTGTTTTAAGACAGGCTCATTTAGTCTCGTTTCGTAAAGAGGGAAAAGTCGTTTACTATTCTTTAGATGATAATCATATTAAAATGTTATATGAACAAGGATTAGTCCATGTTTTACATCAACATTAAAAAAGAAATCAGTGCGTACCGCTGATTTCTTTTTTGCTTTTTGCACACTAAATGAGAGAGAGGAAGATATTCATTAGAGAAAGGGGGATAAAAAATGATGAGAATATTAATGATTGTCGTCTTATTAGTCATTGTTGATTTTTTTACTGGCTATGTGAAGGCCTATTTGAAGTGTCAGTTAAATAGTTCAGTGGGATTAGATGGATTGATTCGTAAGGCCATGATTTTATTTTCGATGCTTGTGTTTAAATTACTCGATGAGATGCTTGGCTTTAATTTACTCAATTTATTACCAAGTGAGGGGATGTTATTTTTTTGTGAAATGGGAGTGGAGAACGTCGGATTAATGGAGATTTTAGGAGGTGGTGTAGTGTTGCAAGAGGGGACCTCGATTTTAGAAAATCTTCATGAACTCGGAGTACCTATTCCTACGGTTTTAGCGCGACGTATTGAACGAATTAAAGAGGTGTTTTTGGATGAAAGGGGAGATAAATACGAATCAACCGACGGATGATGGGATGATTGCAGCAAGGGTTAGGGCTTAAATTAAATTGGGATGAGAAATGAATGATGAGCTTTTCTGTTTAACGAATATATGAGACGACGGTTAAAGAGATATCACGAAATAGTTTTTTTGTCATAGGATGTAGTATAAACAGTGAGATAAATGAATAAATTGATACAAATGAGGGTTTGTATCCTGAAAAAGAGTAGCGTGTAACTACTCTTTTTTTGTACCAGGGGGAGTGAGAACATGATTGTGAATGAAGAAGGAATTTTAGAGTTTTTAAGTCAAACGAAAGACGCATTAGACTCTTATATCAATTTACGAAATACAAATATCTTAAGTGTTGCCTTTACAAAGGATGAATATGATGATTTTTTAAGTTTACTCTTTCATTTACAAATGTATGAACGCGAGTTAAACGAACTCATTGAAACGGAAGACTTAAAAGATGAACTTGTTCTGTGCTTAGCTGAGTTACTTATTTTCGATATTATTGAAGTTTGCCGTGAATTGCATGATGATTACGGCGAAGAAGCTCAATTAAAAGTTAGATATGGAGAACTTGATGAAGCTAAAATTGCGGTCATTCGATTGCTAAAAGGATTTCACCGGCCTTTAGTGGCAGATTGGCAGACACTTGATGAGGTCGCGACTGATGCTAAATTATTTATTACGATTGAAACTAAAGGAGACTATGCCTATTTTAAATCACATGAAACACAAAAAGACGCGTATTTGTATGCTATTAGTCATGGGATTGCAAAAGATCAGGTGTTTAATCGATTATTAATATGACCTCTTAGGAGGTCTTTTTTTGATAGGGATAACTGAAGATTCAACAAAGAAAAGGCTTTTGTCGCTATCTTTTATTAGAGGGGAATGTCAGGAAATATCTTCAATTAGCGTAATAAAATGAGGGGCGAGAAGCGTATAGTTTAATATAAAGTAAGGGGGGATCAGGGTGGGAATCAATCGCTTTAAACGATGGGTTTGGCAAGGTCGTTATCTTATTTTTTGTATCGTTACAATGATAATGGTTGTTTGTTTTTTACGTACTAAAGGAACAAATTCACAAGAAAGTGGGATAGCTCCGTATCAAGAAGAAAGTGTCCAAGTTTTGAAAAAATTAGAGGAAGTGAGTGTGAGTGAAGTACTAGACATGATTGCAAATAAACAAGCTAAAGAGCCCGATAGATTAGAAATAAATCAAGAAGAATGTGATTTTAAACAATACTTTGCGTCTTCTGTTTTTATGGGAGACTCGATTGTTGAGGCCTTTACCGCGTATGATTATTTAGATCCTTCTTCTGTTGTAGCGAAAGTTGGACTTCGACTTGCAACAGCAGAGGAAGAAGTTCAAAAAGTCATTCGTTTAAGTCCTGATGAAGTCTTTTTACTTTTCGGTGCGAATGATTTACTCGTCTATAAAACGGCGGATCAATACATTGAACGATATGAGGCCTTAATTCAAGAAATGAAACAGGCATTACCTCATTTAAAGGTTTATATTGTGTCTATTTTTCCGATTCGAGAAGATATCGCCAAAAATATACCTGAGTTAAGTTTAGAACGTGTCACAGTTTTTAATGAGGCATTAAAGACATTATGTGAGGTGTCAGATTATCGTTTTTTAGATGTGGCTTCTTATGTGAGGGAAGACATGTATGAACCGGATGGAATTCATGTAAAATCGACGTTTTATCCGATTTGGATGCAAGTGATTAAAGCGTATAAGGAGGCAGAGCCAAAGTGATGAAAAAGTTAAGCATCTTGGTTTTAGGAAGCTTTATTTTAATCAGTATGTTAACAGGATGCGAGAAAGCAACCAATGTCTCACTAGAGCAGATTAAAGAGGCGCTACTCGTCGATGAAACGCGGGTTAAAGAGGTGGGGAGTAAGGAGTTAAGACGGTTCATTGGAGTTAATCCAAATGAGATTTTGGGTTATGTTTATTACGTGTCGATTTCATCGATGGAAGTTGAAGAGATATTGGTTGTCGAGGTTAAAGATCGTTCGCAACTTGAGGACATCGAGTCAATGGTTGAGGCTCGCGTTGAAAGTCAAATCAATCGTTTTAGCGGCTATAAGCCAGAAAATTGTAGCTTACTAGATAACTATGAGCTAAAAGTTCGAGGGAGTTATTTGTTTTTTGCGGTATCAAACGAAGTCGACACATACTGTGATGCCTTTTTGAATGCATTTAGGAAGTAGGGTGAGAATCAATGGTTTTTAGTAGCTTGTTTTTCATGTTTGTCTTTTTTCCTATCGTGTTTCTGGCTTATTTTTTGATGCCAAGACGGGGACGAAATCTCGTTTTATTAATCGCAAGTTTAGTATTTTATGCGTGGGGAGAGCCAAAATATATCGTCTTGATGCTTTTATCCATTGTTGTTAATTACGTGTTGGTTCTTTTGATGGAAAAAAATCCGAATCAAAAAAAAATCTTATTTATGGTGGCACTTCTTTTTAATTTAGGGTTACTTGGATTTTTTAAATACTATGATTTTTTCATTGAAAATGTTAATTACCTCTTTCATTTAAGCTTAGAGGGTCAACATATCCCGCTTCCGATTGGAATTTCATTTTACACGTTTCAAATTTTATCGTATGTTATTGATGCATATACTGGAAAAACTAAAGCGCAACAAAATATTATTTCATTCGCCTTGTATGTCACGATGTTTCCACAACTTGTAGCGGGACCGATTGTCAAATACACTGACATCCAAATTCAATTAAGCGAACGTCAGGAGAGTTTTGAAAAGATTGGATTAGGTGCGGAGCGCTTTATCGCAGGTCTTGCTAAAAAGGTGTTGCTTGCGAATACTATTGGGTATTTATTTACAACGATTCAAGAGATGGAATTTGGTAGTTTGTCAGTCCTAACGGCATGGCTTGGTATGATTGCTTTTACATTACAAATTTACTTTGATTTTAGTGGATATTCAGATATGGCGATCGGTCTTGGAAAAATGTTTGGCTTCGATTTTTTAGAAAATTTTAATGATCCGTATATTTCAAAAAGTGTCACGGAGTTTTGGCGACGTTGGCACATGTCACTGGGAGGGTGGTTTCGAGAATATGTTTATATTCCACTTGGAGGAAATCGATTAGGAATAAAAAAACAAATCAGGAATTTACTGATTGTATGGTTATTAACTGGACTTTGGCATGGAGCGAGTTGGAATTTTGTGATATGGGGCGTTTATTATGGCGTCTTGCTTTTTATTGAAAAAATCATCTTAAAGCAATGGCTTGAAAAATGGCCTTCATGGTTAAGACATGCGTATACATTAATCCTTGTGATCATAGGTTGGACGTTTTTTAGTATTGAAAATCTAGGGGACGCCTTTTCTTATTTAAAGGTGATGTTTGGATTTTCAGGACACGCGTTGTATGATAAAACGTCGATGTATTATTTGATGAGTTATGGCCTCTTATTGATTCTAGGAGTTATTTGTTCGACGCCACTTTTAAAACAGATTCAAATGACCTTAAAAAGCACCAAGTGGGGTGGATTACTGCTAGTGGTGCAAGTCACGCTCCTTCTTTTAAGTACGGCTTATTTGGTGACAACGACGTATAATCCATTTCTATATTTCAGATTTTAGGAGATGAGCTCATGAGGAAAGGGATGTATTGGAGTAGTTTAGCGTGTGTGTGGGTGATTTTTATTTTTGTGTTTTTTACGTTGAATTTATTAAGTGATAATGTAGCATTTTCAGAAATGGAGAACCGGAGCTTAGCACAAAAACCAACGTTTAAATGGGATCGGGTGCTAGAAGGTCGTTATAGCAGTAAATATGAAAAATATGTAAACGATCAGTTTTTTGGGCGAGATGCTTGGGTCCAAATGAAGTCTCAAACCGATTTGTTACTTGGACAAAAGGAGAATAATGGTGTCTACTTTGGATCTGATGATTATTTAATAGAGGCTTTTCATCCCGCTTCAGAGGAGATTCTTAATCAAAATCTGATAGCGATTAATGATTTTTCTAAGGAGTTAAAAACGTCTTTTTTAATGGTTCCCAATGCGGTCTATGTGTTAAGTGACAAACTTCCAAGAGAGGCACCGGTTATCGATCAACAGGCGTCTATTTTAAATTTTGCGAGTCAGTTAAGAGAGGATATCTTATTTGTAAATGCTACTGAAGCATTGAAATCGCATAAAGAAGAAGCGATTTACTATAAGAATGATCACCACTGGTCAACTCTTGGTGCCTACTATACATTTTTACAGTTGGCAAAGAGTTTGGATTTAGAAGTGGATTTGGACTATCATGTTTTAACGGTCACGGAGTCATTTGATGGAACGTTGAGTGCGAAAAGTGGATTTGAAGCGAGAAGTTTAGATACGATTGAGGTGTATTTACCACAAACGGATGTTTTGTATGTCGTAACGTATGTAGAAGAACAGCAAAAAAGCACTACGGTTTATCAAACAGAGGCGTTAGAGGGAAGAGATAAATACACTGTTTTTTTAGGTGGCAATCATTCGCTAGTTAAAATTCAAACGACCTCTTCAAGTGAGAATCGGTTGCTAGTCCTTAAAGATTCTTATGCCAATGCCTTGATTCCTTTTTTGATTCCGTATTATGATGAGATTTTAGTGGTGGATCCGCGTTATTATTTTGATGATTTAGAGGCACTCATTGAAAAGGAAAAGATTAATGAATTGTTATATGTCTATAATGCGAATACTTTTTTTAGCGACAATTCTTTGAATTTAGTCTTAAATAATGACTAAAAAAAGCAGAGCAAAAAAGAGACATTGGCAAAACGCCCATTCCTCTATTGTGCTTTTCGCATATATAAATAGTGGGCACTTATTAAAATAGAGGAGTGATAGAATGCCTTATATTGTAGTGGATGCAGGACATGGTGGACATGATAAAGGAGCTCATTATCATGGGTATAATGAAAAAGATATTACCTTAACAGTGGCAACCAAAGTAACAGCTCGCTTAAGAGAGCTTGGATTTAAGGTGACACAGTTACGAACAGATGATACATATGTTGGAAATGCCTCAGCCAGAGGACGCGAAATTGCTGAATTACAACCTAATTTAGCGATTAGTATTCATGTTAATAGCGCAGGTGGTGGAGGGGAATCAAGTGGAGCGGAGATCTATACCCCACTTAAAGAAGATAGTGCACGTTTTGAATATTATTTAAAACAAGAATTAAGTCGTTTAAATAATTTCCGTGCGATTTATTCAAAAGCCTATACAGGTGAGCTTTATGAACGATTTATTGATCCTGAAACCTTAAGATATACACAAACGTATAATTATACGGATTATTATGGAATTATCCGTGAATCTTGGCGTGGAGGTGTTTCAACGGATATTATTGAAATGTTTTATTTAGATAATGAAGCGGATTTATATACGTTCTTAAATCAAGAAGATGCTTATGTTGAAGCAATTGTTGTCTCATTATGTAAAGCGTTTAATGTAGATTATGAACGTGGAGGACTACGAACAGAAGAATCAGACTTAGTGAAAGAAACGAAAAAAGAAACCTATTATCGTGTGATTTGTGGTTCTTATTCAAGCTTAAATGATGCGAAACAAGTTCAACAAAATTTAGTGAATCAAAATTATTCAGGGGTATGGATTCAACCGGTTGAAATGAAACGTTAACGAAATGAAAAGGTAAGATTCTCTTACCTTTTTTTTTATGTTATCATAAATTTAACGAGGTGAATCAGGAGCGTTTTACATGTGTTAAATGGAAGGATGCAGTTTAATGAATTTAAGTGAGCGAATCGGATGAAACCAGGAGAGGGATATGTTTTATTTAATCAAGCAATGTATGTGAAAGGGAAAAGCTATTATCTTTTCTGAATCATCTAGTTAAACTCGAATTAAAGCGTGAAAAATCACCTCAAAAGAATATTAAGCTATTGTCCTACAGTTGTTCATTCCATTAGTGATAAATTTATTTAGTCAAATCAGATTTTATTTTAAACACGATCTGTTTGGTCAACTGAATCAGTTGAGATTAATTGCTCTTTTAGAATAGATTAACTTTCAAGGAATGATTTCTCTAAAAGCTCAAGGCTAAAGGAAACGGGCGCTTTAATTTACTATCGTCAGTTCGTTTGTCAAAGGAAATGAAAAGTCTTTTTATCAAAAAGAAGCGGTGATTCAATGTTTGAGTTACGTTGAAGAAGGATAAAAAATTAAGACTTACATCAAGTTAAACCCCAATAAGAGCAAAGAGGACTTGATCTTGTCCTTGGTGAAACAAGGTGAAGCTGATGGACTGCGTTAATTGATGAAGGTCGAAAAAAATAAAGAAAAGGTTAGCAAGGATGGGGAAGCAACATGAAATTACAATTCGAGACGTTTGAAGTTTTACTTGAACGTAAAAATATTAAAAATATGTACTTAAAAATTAGACCAAGTGGTGAAATTGTCGTGACGGCGAATTCGAAGATGGAACTTTCGTTTATTAAAGACTTTATTTTATCTAAAGAAACTTGGATCCATCAAAAGCTGCAGCAGATAGCGAATACTTCAACGGTTCTGTCAAAAGATGAGATTCGTTATTTGGGGCAGACATTAAAAAAGCGTCGATTGGCTTCTAATCACACGTGTTTTTCAATTGAGGCAGATAGTTTACGACAAGAAATGCCGCCAAGTGTCAGCGAAGAGAGGGCTGAACGGTTATGTGAGGCGTGGCTTCAAAAGCAGTTAGAAGCGTTAATTCATCAATATATGAGAAAGTATTGGCGATATTTTGAGCAGTCAGGAATTCGGCCTGTTGAAGTGAAATATCGTCAAATGACATCAACATGGGGTGTTTGCCGTCCTGTTAGAGGGAGTATTACGTTTAATAAGCGTTTGATCCATGAGAAAGAGACGTTTATTGAATATGTGGTGGTTCACGAATTATGCCATTTGATTCATCCTAATCATAGTACGAAGTTTTATGAGTTAGTCGCTTGTTTATTACCTCAGTGGAAAGTATATGCTAAAAAATAATTTTTCAAAAAAATAGTAAACTTTTCCATAAAATGGTAGTATAATGAGGTATAGACAAAGAGGTCTTAGATAAAAGATAAAAGGTGGACAAAGGCGTTCTCAAAAGAGGACGCCTTTTTGATTTTCTTCTGACGTCAAAGAACAATCGTAACTCACCCCATTTCGTTAAAGAAAACAGTTTTTTAAAAATTGAGGAGGGAATGAATATGACGATTGATTTAAGTGTAGTGATTGATACGCTATGGATGGTCATAGCATCCATTTTAGTGTTTTCGATGCAAGCTGGTTTTACTTTAGTAGAAAGTGGATTTACACGGTCTAAAAATGCCGCCAACATTATGATGAAAAACTTTATGGATTATTCCATTGGAACGATTATTTTCTTTATTGTTGGGTTTTCACTTATGTTCCATGGTAGTGTTGCCGGTTTATTTGGTATTCCGGATTTATGTGTAAGTGGTGATTATACCTCTTTAGGATTGATAGTTCCGCTACTTGCTTTCGTCTTTTTCCAAAGTGTGTTTTGCTCAACTTCAGTGACGATTGTTTCAGGAGCCGTAGCTGAACGAATGAAATTTTCAAGCTATCTGATTTTTAGTTCCTTGATGACGGCTATTATTTATCCGATTAGTGGTCACTGGGTTTGGGGTGGCGGTTGGTTAGCACAACTTGGATTTCATGATTTCGCTGGTTCATCAGTTGTCCATGCGCTAGGTGGATTTGCCGCTCTTGCTGGTATTATATTGCTTGGAGCTCGGCGTGGAAAATTTAATCAAGATGGGAGTTCAAATACTATTCATGGTCATAGCCTAACAATGGCTGCTCTTGGTGTTTTTATTTTATGGATTGGATGGTTTGGATTTAATGCAGGTTCAACATTAACTGCGAGCGATCCATGGGCCATTGCTCATGTTGTCATGACCACCAATTTAGCACCAGCAGCGGCGGCTGTTACAACGTTGATGATGTCATGGTTCAAAGGCAAACCAAGTGTGGGAGCGGCATTAAATGGTTCATTGGCTGGATTAGTCGCTATCACGGCAGGTTGTGATTTAGTTTCACCACTAGGAGCGATTGCGATTGGGGTCATTGCCGGAATGGTTATGATGTTTGGAAATGATTTATTAGAGCGAAAATTTAAACTTGATGATGCAGTAGGGGCAATTCCTGTTCACGGTTTTTGTGGGGTTGTCGGAACAATTTTGACTGGACTATTTAGTACAAGCAACGGCTTGTTTTATACCGGAAGCTTTAGCTTTTTAGGAATTCAAATAATAGGTGCCTTCGTGATTGCTTTGTGGGGATTTGTCATGGGATATCTTCTACTAGCTCTTTTGAAAAAAATCAGTGGAATACGGGTAAGTGCAACAGAAGAAGAGAATGGATTGGATTTATCTGAACATGCTGAATCTGCTTACGGTGAATTTTTACTCAAAGAAGATGTCAAAACATCTGAAAACTAAAAAAACACCCTAGCTCTGAATTGAACTAGGGTGTTTAACTATCAAAAAGGAGGCCAATAGGCCTCATGAAAAGTAAATAAATTTGGGGTAAATTTATTGGTTCTCTGGAAAAGAGAGTAAACTAGATTGGTTCATCTAATTTTCAAAATATAGAAAAGAACAGCCATTCAAGTGGCTTGTTTCAATAATAACATATTTTTCCTTAAAATGAAAGTGTTTTTGGATAAAAATGTAATAAAAAGCCGATAAATGTAATAAAATGTTATCTAAAAGAGGTGCAATTCTTTCTAAACTCTAAAATAGAGGATTTAATTGAAAGGGGAGTGAAATTGTAAAGAAAGGAAGCAAGTGAAGATGAGATCAATGCGTTTAAATAGTGTTAGCTATCTTATTTTAGTTGGAACTCGTTTAGTTGTTTAATGAAAAAACTAAACGACCTAGCGTAAATAAATAATATGACTATTTATGAAACCTTGTTAAAGGATTAGAAAAAAGAAGTGTTCTCTCGGACACTTCTTTTTTTCGGAGTTTTAATGATATATTTTTTCACAATCCGAACAAAAGTTTAATTTTTATTGACAAAAAAGGTAAATCTTATGCTATACTATAACAAACAAATGTTCGAAAGAAGTGGTAAGAATGGAAACGAAAACTAGGTTTCGTTCTATTTTGTGTATTGATTTGAAAAGTTTTTATGCTAGTTGCGAGTGTGTCGCTAGAGGGTATGATCCCTTTCAGGTTTCCCTTGCCGTTGTTGGAAGAATGGGGGAATCAGGGAGCATCGTTCTCGCAGTTTCCCCCGCTTTAAAAAGACAAGGAGCCAAATCAAGGTGTCGAGTTTATGAGTTAGAAGGTTATCAAAATGTATGGTTTGTCCCATGTAGAATGAATCACTATTTGAAAGTATCACAAGATATTTTGAAAATATATTTGAGGTATGTTTCTTATGAGGACCTTCATATTTATTCAATTGATGAGGTATTCATCGACATCACGTCATATTTGCGTTTATACAAATGTGATGCATACACGTTAGCTAAGCAGATGATGTGCGATATTTTAAAAGAGACGGGAATTCCCTCAACTTGTGGAATTGGTCCGAATTTATTACTTGCTAAAGTTGCCCTTGATATAGAAGCAAAGAAGGCCGTTAATGGCATTGCACAGTGGAGTTATACAGATGTTAAGACAAAATTATGGCCATTGACCCCGTTATCTAAGATGTGGGGAATCGGTATTCAGCTTGAAAAACGTTTAAACCGGATGGGGATGTATTGTGTTGGAGATATTGCACAATATCCACTTGACTTTTTAAAACGTGAATTTGGTGTTTTAGGTGAACAATTATATCAGCATAGTCATGGAATTGACGAGAGTGATTTACATGACGTTTATCAAAGTAGGTATCCAACAATCGGAGGAGGTCAGGTTTTAATGCGAGATTATTATGCTTATGATATTAAAACAATCTTACTAGAGCAGGTTGAGGAAGTGATGTTCCGCTTACGAAAGAAAAATCTTTATTGTGAAGTGGTGCATCTGGCAATCGGCTATAGTAAATCCGTTAGAGGTGGATTTTCTAGACAAACAAAACTTTCTCAGGCAACTGATTTGACAGAATCCGTATTTGAAGCCTGCTTGAGACTATTCGAGGCCAATTACACAGGACAACCGATTCGAAAAGTGTCCATTTCACTTGGTGGATTAGTTGAGCGTGGGCAAACTCAACTTAGCTTATTTGAAGACGTGACGAAAAAACAGCAGTTGAGTTATGCGATGGATGAAATTAGAATAAAGCATGGTAAAAATGCCTTGTTACGAGCTATTTCTTATGAAAAGGGAGCAACAGGACGTTATCGTAATACGTTAATGGGTGGTCATCAGGCAGAATAAAGAGGAGGTGATAACGATGAAAGATCGAGGGATGATGAAATGGAAAGCCTTTGTCTCGATAGTAGAACAACAACAAGCTATTGAGGAGGTTCTAAACGAATTGTCAAAGATAGAAAAACCACTACTAGATGAGTGGCAACATGAGCAAAACTCTAATTTAGTTGTTGAAGGCTTTTTAAATCAAACAACCATTACGCTTGTTTACTTTGAGCGAGGACAGTTACTTAGGGTAAAGGGAAACGTTGAAAAAATCAATGAGGCCTATCGTTATTTTATCCTATCGGATGGTCACCAAAGAAAGAAGATTTCATTTAGTAGTGTCGTCGAAGTAAAAGGATAGAAAAGGTCATCTTTATATTTTTATGGTATAATGGGGAGAAGTTATGAATTAGGAGAGATTAGTTTGGAGCAGTTTTTAGTTGAGATTGATTATGTCCTTGAATTGTTAAATCAAGCCCATTGGACTGATTATTTAGTGATTACCCTTATGTATCTAATTTTAATTTTAATGATGATAGGAAAGTGGAAAAAAAGTAAGCGACAAATTTGGTATAACTATTTGTGGCTGATGTTATGTCCACCTGTTGGAATTTATTTAGTTAGCCAGAACCGTAAAATTAAAAAGAAAGAAAAAAAACAAGTCATTACCATTTCAGTAACAGGATGGGCCATTATATTATCCTCTATTTTCATTTATTTAGGATGGATGCCAAAACCACAGTATCAAGAAAGTCTAAATCAAAGTCATGTTGGACTTGAAGTTCGGCCTAGTCATCAAGAACTCCAGGTTCATTTTATTGATATTGGACAGGGGGATTCGACCCTGATTATTTATGATGATTTTCATATTTTAATTGATGGTGGAAATAATGGAGCAGAAGATATTTTATTAAATTATTTAGAAGCCGTTGGTGTTGATGATTTAGAAATTGTGGTGGCAACTCATCCCGATGCCGATCATATTGGAGGATTGGCAGAAGTGCTACAGACATACTCGGTTGATTTGATTATTGATTCGGGCGAAGCCCATACCTCTCAAACTTATAAAGCGTATTTAAAGCAAGTTGAAGAACAAAAACAACTAGGGGCTCAATACTTAGAAGATGATGATTTAGTATTTGAACTTGCAGATGGAGTGACGTTTGAAGTAATCGAAACGGGTGATGATAACGGTGATCGTAACAATAACTCAGTTGTAACGAAGTTAACATATAATGATGTTGCCTTCTTATTTACAGGAGATATGGAATCTGACGTTGAAAAGAAAATTTTATCTCGGGATTTAGATGTAGATATTTTAAAGGCAGGACATCACGGTTCAAAAACGTCGTCTTCGATGGCTTTTTTAGAGGTGGTAAAGCCTAAAACAGTCGTGATTAGTGCTGGAAAAAACAATACCTATGGGCATCCACATCCGGTTTTATTAAACCGCTTAAAAGCTTATACGGAGGATATTTATGTGACAGCTGATCTTGGACATATCGTGATTACGACGGATGGCCAAACATATGAGGTAGAGACTGTTAAATAGCACAATATTTTACAAGTATAGACGCTTTATTAAAGTGGGAAACTAAAAGTAGCAAAAAATGCTACTTTTTTTACTTTAATGAGGTGATGGTCTTGAAAAAATCGATAAGTTTCTTACTTATTGTGATGAGTTGGTTTGTAGTCTCACAAATCATTCAAGCTCATGCTGAATCGATAGATGAGACGGCTGTAAAAGTCATAGAACCTAAAAAAAATTATCAAGGATTTTATTCGATAGATCCGGAAACATTTGATTATTTATATACGTTCAAGCAACCAGACTCCAAGCACTTTGCCAATTTTATTGATGGATTGATTGAACATGATGCGTATGGGAATTTAGTTGGCGCTGTTGCTAGTCATTGGGAAAGTAATGAGGATGCAACGATTTGGACGTTTAAGTTGAAAGAAGGAATTAAATGGTATACAGATGAGGGGAGTGTTTACGATGAAGTCAGGGCGCATGATTTTGTGGCTGGACTTTGGCATGCTGCTGATTTTCAATCTCAAACCTTATATCTTGTCAAAGATGTTATCAAAAATTTAGAAGCCTATGTCAATGGAGAAGTAACATTTGATGAAGTGGGGGTAAAAGCGATTGATGATTATACGTTACAATATGAGCTAAATTCTCCGACTCCGTACTTTCCAAGCATGACGACATACTCGATTTTACTACCGGTGAATCAAAGTTTTCTAGAATCGAAGGGAAGTGGATGTCGTCTTGGAAGTCCAGACTTATCGAATTGTTCATTTGGAAATTTAAATCCAGAGTCTATCCTTTATAATGGCGCGTATCGTTTAACAAACTTTACTTCAAAATCTGTGATTGAGTATACCGCAAATGTTGATTATTGGGATGCAGAATCAGTTTATATTCCAAAAGTAAAACTCATTTATTCGGAAAGTTTGGATCCGACTAGTCTATTTTTAGCTTTTGAACGAGGAGAAATTACATCAGCTCCGATTGATGTTTATAATGCGGCTATTTATGCCTTTGCGAAGAAAAAGTATGGCGATTCTATTTTTGTGACGGAAACAAGTAGCGCAACCTCTTTTGCTTGTTTTGTGTTTAACCGTCAAGCGTATCACTCTCCGTTAGATCCCCGAATTGACATTTCGCCTAAAACAGCTAAGCAACGTGAGGATACGAAGTTAGCGATTTTAAATCAAGCTTTTCGCCAGGCCATTTTACATGGACTGGATGTATCAGCTGTTAATGCACAAAGTGTTGGTGAAGAACTGAAAGAGATTTCCGTTCGAAACTTAATTACCCAACCTGACTTTGTTCAAACCTCTTATCATCAAACATATGGTGAGCTAGTCGGCGATTCATTAAAACGACTCAATCCAATGTTATATCCCGAAAACTTTACGGTTGAAGATGGTCAAATGAGCTATTTTAATCCAGGACTTGCAAAAGAATTGATGCAAGTAGCTAAAGCGGAATTAATGGAACAAGGGGTAGATTTTCCAGTTTATCTCGATGTTTTAATCAATGGTGAGAGTGAAATGAGTTTTAGAAGTGCCCAAGCATTAAAGAATAGTCTTGAAACTGAGTTAAAAGGAGATGTGGTGATTAATTTAATCACGACTTCAAGAGAACATCTGGCCGCGACTAAGTCAGCTAGTCTAGTGAATACCGATCTTTATTTTGCAACCGCATGGTCACCTGATTATGGTGATCCTAAAAGTTATATGGATATTTTAGATCCTAAGCAGGGAGATATGTTGAAATATTTTGGATTGAATCAAGCCGTGATTGAAACCGAAGAAGATCGTCAAATTAAAGAACAAATTGGACTAAATAAATTTGGATATTTAAAACAAGCCGCATCTGATGTTGTAAATGACCCAGATTTACGGTATGAATTGTATGCGCAGGCTGAAGCTTTTGCGATTGATCAGGCGTATTTTATTCCTCTTTCAACCTCTGGTGGAAGTTATGCCGTCTCAAAAATTATTCCGTATACCAAACCCTATAGTTCTTATGGTTTATCGACGATGAAGTTTAAAGGAATGCAAATTAGTGATCATATCATTACCGTCGTGGAAAGAAACCAATATAAAGAACAGTGGATACAAAAACGTAATCAAATCGTTCCGTCTATCAATGTCGATAAAATCCTTCCTTAACTAAAATTAACAACTGAATTTTTGAAAATGTTCTTTTCATCTTTTCAAATCTTAGATATAATCGAATAAGGAAAATTTCAGTCGAAGGGCGCAACGTCGTCACTTGGGAAAGGAGAGTCACGATGAGTGTTTTAACTGTTACCAACTTGAGTCATGGGTTTGGGGATCGTGCGATTTTTGAAAATGTATCATTCCGTTTATTAAAGGGTGAGCATGTCGGTTTAATCGGAGCAAATGGTGAAGGTAAATCAACATTTATGAATATTATTACTGGAAAATTAGTGCCAGATGAAGGGAAAGTAGAATGGTCACGTAATGTTCGTGTTGGATATTTAGATCAGCACGTGGCACTACAACCTGGTATGACCATTCGTGATGTGTTAAAAACAGCCTTTCAATATTTATTTGATATGGAAGCTAAAATTAACGATTTATATATGAAAATGGGAGAAGTTGATCCTGATGAGATGGATAAACTTCTTGAGGAAGTCGGGGTTTTACAAGATATTTTAACAAACAATGACTTCTATGTCATCGATGCAAAAGTAGAAGAGGTGGCTAAAGGATTAGGACTTCAAGATATTGGACTTGACCGCGATGTTTCAGAATTAAGTGGTGGACAACGTTCAAAAGTATTATTAGCGAAATTATTACTGGAGAAGCCAGATATCTTATTACTTGATGAGCCGACGAACCACTTAGACGAGGCGCACGTGACATGGTTAACTCGTTATTTACAAGAATATGAAAATGCTTTTATTTTAATCTCTCATGATATCCCATTCTTAAATAGTGTAATTAACTTAATCTATCACATGGGGAATCAAGAATTAAACCGCTATGTAGGAGATTACGATAACTTTGTTCGTATCCATGAAGCAAAAAAAGCACAATTAGAGTCTGCTTATAAAAAACAACAGCAAGAGATTGCTGATTTAAAAGATTTCGTTGCTCGAAATAAAGCCCGTGTTTCAACACGTAATATGGCGATGTCACGTCAAAAGAAATTAGATAAAATGGAAGTGATTGAGCTAGCTTCTGAGCGTCCAAAACCAGAGTTTAACTTTAAAGGGGCTCGTACAGCCGGTCGTTATATTTTCCAAACAAAAGATTTAGTGATTGGATATGGTGAGCCATTATCATCTCCATTAAACTTAACAATGGAACGTGGGCAAAAAATTGCGATTTGCGGAGCAAATGGAATTGGGAAAACAACGCTACTTCGTAGCCTTTTAGGTGAAATTCAACCGATTTCAGGGTCTGTTGAACGTGGAGAATTTTTACACATTGGTTACTTCGAACAAGAAATCAAAGGTGGAAAAGATAAAACATGTTTACAAGAGTTCTGGGATGAGTTTCCTCATTTAACACAAGGGGAAGCTCGTGCTGCGTTAGCGAAATGTGGATTAACAACGAAACACATTGAAAGTAAAGTCATGGTCTTAAGTGGAGGAGAACAAGCTAAAGTTCGCCTTGCTAAGTTAATTAATCGTGAATCAAATGTTTTAATTCTCGATGAGCCAACGAACCACTTAGATGTTGATGCGAAAGATGAGTTAAAACGTGCCATTAAAGAATATAAAGGAAGTGTGTTACTGATTTCCCATGAACCTGAATTCTATCGTGATGTGGTGACAGATATTTGGGATGGAGAAAAGTGGACCACTCGTTTAGTTTAGTTAAAAAAGCATGAAAGCCTGTTAAAGAGCTTTCATGCTTTTTCTTATTTTATGAAAGTGCCACCTTTTGATGAAGAGCTTGTTGTTGATTGGAAAGTGACATCCTTTAATGATGTTATTTTTCTTTATAAGGAGAAGTAAAAGATGATTTGGATCGTGGATTTCTGTCTGTTTTGTCATAAGAGAGGGTTAACGTTCATAAAGACTTAGATACTGAGAATGTAAACTAAGGATAAAAACAAGGAAAATTTCGTGGAATTGCTAAGTTTCTTGTATATTTGCACTTTTTCTCTCTTATAATGAAGTGAAATGCAAAATTTTTAGGTAGGGATGAACATGAAGCGTAAAAAAAAGGTGGAATATAACGAAATTTGGGTAAAATCAAGTGTTTGTGTTTTACTTGGGATTGGCGTCATTGGAGGAGTTTGGTTAAAACGTCGCGAAGAAAAAGCGGAACAGGATTTAAAGGAAATTGGGCAGGCATTGTTGAATGAGCATATCAATGAATTAAAACAAAAATTTGGATATGAAGAGATTGACTGTCAGTGTACATTAAATCAAATTGAAGTGGTTTCTAAAAAAAGAGATGAGTTTTTGTTAAGGCTTAACTATGATTTAGTGATTGCAAATGAGATTGAGCGAGATTATAGCACTCAGACCTGGATGATGAGAGTCAAACACGTCAATGCAAAAGGATATGAAGTTATTGAGCAAGGGGAACAGTTGAATGATTTATAAAAGGGTTTACAAAAAAAGAAAAAGGTGATAGTTATTCAACGGAAAATGTGATATAATGACAGATATTTACATATTCCGGAGGGGATAGAATGAAGCAGGGTGAGTTATTAGCGACAGATGGGATTAAAATTGACTTAGAGCGCGAGGACATGCTAGATGTCATTGAAAATGATTTAGAACATCACCATCACATTATGGCCTATTTTTACGAATTTCCCAAACATTCAGTTAACCATCAAGAGATTTATTTAAGTGTGGTTGTGCAGCCCGTTTTTTATGAGAACTTTGTTAAACATAAGCGTTCTTTGGTTGCAGCTTGGGGAAAAGTTTTATTTTATGAAGAGGATTACTATGATGTCACACGATTAGTGGTTCAATATGATAGCTTAGTGAAACTACATTTAAAGTTATATGAACCAAAAGATGTAAAGCCATCTGTGCATCATAAAAAAATTGAAGTGGCGTATGACCCATATGGTTTAATGAACTATGTGGCTGAAAAGTCTGAATGTAGCGCGTACCAGTTAAATTATGAAGCATTAGATAATTGGCGTAGTAAATTCTTCGCTAGTTACTATGAACTTTATCGAAGTATCAATGCCCGTGAATCGTATCAAACCTTACATAGCTTAGATAGGATGCGTTGGTTAATTTCAACGATGTGGATTCTTAAAGCTGGAAAAGTCCCGAATCATTATTTGAATTGGTCTAGAATGGAGGGTCCAGAGTCAATTTTAACTGCTGAAGAACAGGAGAAATTAATCAGCTGGCGTGTTGAGGGGACGCTAGAGGATTTAAAAGAAAAGGTCGACCTGATTCTAGAGGAATTCAAAACTTTACATAAAGAAATTTGTTGGAAATTAGATTTAATCGAAGATGAAGCATTCATCGAACGGATTCTGACGCGAATTCAAATTAAATAATGAAAAAGTCATCTTAGTTAAGCTAAGGTGACTTTTTTGATGAAGGTGGAACAATTTATTATCTAGGATAATGTCAAAAAAAATGATATGATGAATAATAAAAATGAAGTTTGGTGAGAAATATGGTGATTCAAAAAGGTGTTAAAGAGGTGGTGGGATATGTCTACCAACAAGGCGATTTAAACTTAGAATATTTTCAAGCTAATCGTGCACAGCATGGGACAAATGCTCATCAAGCAATTCAAAAAAAATATCTTGATGAGGAGTGCGAAGTTTATCTCGAAATGAGTGTAAAGCATCAAGAACACGATGTTATTTTAAGTGGTCGTATGGATCTATTACTTCATCGAGATGAACGCATCATTATTGGAGAAATAAAATCGACGACCCGACGATTAGAGCTCATTGAAGAAAATGACCGTCCGGTACACTATGCTCAGGCCAAAGTCTATGCTTATTTATATTTACTTAAACATCCCGAGCTAAATTCAGTCATCGTTCGGTTAATTTATTGTAATTTAGACGGGACAGAGGAGCGGGCTTTCGATCAAGAATATACACTTGATGAGTTAGAACCTTTCATGAATCACACATTAGAGGTTTACTTACAGTGGTATTTTATTTTATTAAAATCAATGCAGTTAAAATTAAAGACAGCCAAAACCCTTCAGTTTCCATTTGGGGAATTTCGTGAATATCAACGTGAACTCTCAGGTGCCGTGTATCAAACCATTAAGCAAAAAAAGAATTTATTATTAAGAGCGCCAACCGGCATCGGAAAAACAATGGGAACTATTTTTCCAAGTATTAAAGCGTTAAGTAACACAGAACAAAAAATTTTTTACTTGACCGCTAAAACGATTGGACGGGACGTGGCAGAGAAAGCATTTGACCGTTGCCATGCAAGTGGATGGCAAGCTAAAGTGACCACTATCACTGCTAAAGAAAGAATTTGTTTTATGGATGAAGTCAAATGTGATCCGAAATTTTGCCCTTATGCCGCAGGTTATTTTGATCGTATTAACGAGGCAACTAAAGATTTATTCGAATCAGAACAACTGTTTAATCGCTCAAGAATTGAAACCTATGCTAAAAAACATCAAGTTTGTCCATTTGAGTTTTCACTTGCCATGGCGTCAATTAGTGATGCGGTTATTGGTGACTATAATTATATGTTTGATCCTCGCGCTTTTTTAAGACGTTTCTTTGAGGAACCTTCGTCTCATATTGCGCTCATTGATGAGGCACATAACTTATATGATCGAGCCTGTGAGATGTATAGTGCGAGTTTGTCAAAAGAACCAATTCAAGAGCTTAAACGTTTATTTAAAGACCGTCATAAAGGCTTATCTAAGTCACTCGCTAATTTAAACATGAAATTTATTGAGTATCGTCATGAATTAGAAGAAAAGAAAGTATTTGATTTATTTAAAGAGGATATGGACTTATCCTTTTTAAATCGTGCCCAAGATTTACTTGACGTCCTAGAGAAGTATTTGTATCAGCATCAGGACACAGAATACAAACCACAATTGATGAATTTATACTTTGAATTGCATCAATTTTTAAGAATCTCAGACTATTTTAATGAAAGTTTTAGAGTCCGTTATGAACGGTTTGGCATTGAGGTCAAAGTAAGTATCGTTTGTTTAAATCCAAGTCTTTATTTGAGTGAGAAAATGGAGAAAGTTCGCTCGACCATTTTATTTTCAGCGACGCTACATCCACTAGATTATTATCAAACGGTGCTACTTCATGAAGAGGCGTGTGAAAAAATCTTTTTACCATCCCCGTTTAAACGTGAGCATCTTGATTTATATGTTCAGCACGGAATTTCGACAAAATATAAGCAACGTGAGCGTTCACTTGCTCATCTCATTCAGATGATTTATCATGTGACGAGACAACGAGTTGGTAATTATATGGTCTTTTTACCCTCCTATCAATATTTAGAAATGGTTTATGAGGCTTACCTTGCGTTAGTTCAGGATGAGCAAGAGTTACTTTTTCAGCAGCGGGATATGAGTGAAGAAGAGCGTGATGCCTTTTTAGAAAAGTTTAATGAAACGAATGTCACAACGTTAGTGGCTTTTTGTGTACTAGGAGGTATCTTTAGCGAAGGAATTGATTTGATTGGAGATCGTTTAATTGGGTCATTGATTGTAGGAGTAGGATTGCCTCAAATCAATCCGTTGACTGAGCAACGCCGTGATTACTTTGAAGAAAAGTTCCAAAAAGGTTACTTATACGCTTATGTTTACCCTGGATTTAATAAAGTCATGCAAGCAGTCGGGCGCGTGATTCGAACAGATGAAGACCGAGGAACGGTGATGTTAATTGATGAACGGTATTTAGAGCCGACTTATTTAGCTCTATTTCCTTACGAATGGCAGCACGCAAAGTTTATAAGATAAAAAAAACAGCAAGTTTATTTGCTGTTTTTTAAATATATTTGGGATTGATTGACAATCTAAATAGTCTATGTTATTAATTAGATAGCTAATAATTAGATATCTAATTATATAAAAGCGAAAGGAGAATCATACCTATGAATCCTCATCAATCTAAACATTTACATCATGTTTTGTTTAAAACATTAAAAGCTCATCGTACGATTTGTCATGAACAATTTACGAAGCTTGATTTGACGGTAGGTCAGCCCAAAATATTAGATTTCTTATGTGAACACAATGGTTGTTCTCAAAAAGAATTAGCGAAACACTGTCATATAGAACCTGCTACAGCTACAAGTTTACTGGGGCATTTAGAACGCAATGGCTTAATATATCGTCAAGCAAATGATAGAGATCGCCGTGTTTTAAATGTGTATTTAACAGATGAGGGAAAGAATCGTCAACACATGGTTCAAAAAGTATTTGAACAAATAGATGAAGATTCATTTAAGGGATTTACAGAGGAAGAAAAAGCAAAAACAGTCGAGTATTTAAATCGAATTTGTCAAAATTTAAAGGGAAGGGAGTCTCAACACGATGAGTAATTTATTAAAATACTTAAAAGGGCATGCTATTTTATGTGCTATCATAGCACCTCTTTTAATGCTTGTAGAAGTAGCGATGGACTTATCATTACCGACACTACTTTCAAACATTATTGATATCGGGATTGCAAATAATGACTATGCCTATGTCGTAGCAACAGGGATTAAAATGTTAATTTTTGCCATCATCGGTTTACTTGGTGGAGTTGGATGTGGGATTTTTGCCACGATTGCTGCCCTGAATTTAGGTCAAAATCTTCGTGAGGGATTATTTTCAAAAATTCAAAGTTTATCCTTTTTAGAGATTGACCATTTAAAAACATCTTCATTAATCACGCGTTTAACAAATGATATTACTCAAGTTCAAACGATGTTTTTAATGGCTTTAAAAATCTTAGTTCGTGCGCCATTTTTATGTATTGGGGGACTATTTATGGCTTATCGATTAAGTCATAAATTATCGATTATTTTAGTCGTTGCTATTCCAATCATTTTAATCTTTGTCGCTCTAATTATGTCAAAATCATTCCCGTTATTCAAAACCATGCAAGAAAAAATTGATAATGTAAATAATGTGATGCGTGAAAACTTACTTGGGGTACGTGTAATAAAAGCCTTTAATATGGAAGAAAAACAACATGAACGCTTTGATGAAACAAATGATGATTTAATGAACCAAAGTATTAAAGCGCAAAAACTCATGATTTTATTAAATCCAGTTGTGATGCTAGTCGTTAACTTTAGCGTGATTGCCGTCTTATGGTACGGAGGATATCTCGTGAACGATGGTTTGCTTGAAACAGGGAAAATTTTAGCGTTCATTAACTACTTAACTCAAATTATGATGTCGATGATGATGGTCATTATGATTTCGATGAACTTATCACGTGCAAAAGCATCAGCTGATCGTATCAATGAAGTTTTAAAAACTGAATCAAGCATTAAAGAATCGAATCACCCGCAACACTTAGATGCCTACGATATCGAATTTAAAAATGTTTCCTTTAAATATCATGATCACAGTGAAGAGGTTTTAAAAAATATTTCATTCCATATCAAACAAGGGCAACAAGTCGGAATTATTGGAGGAACAGGATCAGGGAAAAGTTCTTTAATTAGCTTAATTCCACGCCTTTATGATGTAACAGAAGGAGAAGTTTTAATTGGTGGGAAGAATGTTAAATCTCTTCGCCTCAAAGATTTACGTGATCAAATTGGGGTCGTACTACAAGAAAGCATCTTATTCTCAGGAACGATTGCTTCAAACTTCAAATTTGGATATCATGAGGCAACAGAGGAAGAATTAAATAAGGCTGCAATAGATGCTCAAGCTTTAGAGTTTATTCAGACAAAAGAAGATGGCTATGATACGGTGGTTGAACAACGTGGGAAAAATTTATCAGGTGGTCAAAAGCAACGTGTCTCAATTGCCAGAACGTTAATTAGAAATCCTAAAATTTTAATTTTAGATGATGCTTCGAGCGCTTTAGATATGGCGACTGAAAGTAAATTACAACGTGCGATTAAAGAGCGTATGAAAGATAGTACCGTCATTTTAATTGCTCAACGTATTTCAGCAGTTATGGATGCAGATCAAATTATCGTCCTTGATCATGGTCAAGTCTCAGGGATTGGAACCCACGAAGAATTATTAAAAACGAATGAGATTTATCGTAGCATTGCCATTTCACAATTAGGAGAGGAGGCGGTTATGAATGAGTAGACCACAACCATCATTTGGACCTCGCCCAGGTGGCCCTGGAGGCGGACCTGGTGCTCGATTTGGACATCAAAAAGAAAAACTTAAAAATCCTAAGCATACCATTAGACGTTTGCTTGGCTATATTGGGAATCAAAAACTTGCAATTATCATTGTTTTTATTTTATGTATTATTACAACACTCATCAGTGTCTTAGCGACTCGTCTATATGGAGATATTATTGATGATTATATTATTCCAGGTGACTTATCAGGCCTTCAAAGAATCTGTTTAATGCTTGGGGGAATGTATGTTATTAGTGTCTTAGCAACCTACATTCAAAACTTAATCATGTTAACTTTATCGCAAAAAACAACGGCAAAAATTCGCCGTCATCTATTTAGTAGTTTACAAAAGTTACCACTCCGTTTCTTTGATACGCATTCAAGTGGAGATTTGATGAGTCGTTTAACAAATGATGTTGATAACATTAACATGACCTTATCTCAAAGCATTACCCAATTATTCTCAGGTATTATCATGATTCTTGGAATGTTAGTGGCTATGATATTATTGAGCCCAGCGTTAACCATCGTTGGCTTATTAACGACACCGTTGATGTTTTTAGTTTCACGCTTTTTAGTCAAGAAAACTCAACCTTTCTTTGTGAAGCAACAGCAAGATTTAGGGGAGTTAAATGGCTATGTGGAGGAAATGGTTTCAGGTCAAAAGGCAGTCTTCTTATTTTCTCAAGAAGAATTTGCTGAGGAAAACTTTGCAACGATTAACCGAAAACTAACGAAAAGTGCAGTGATGGCCCAAGCTTTATCAGGATTTATGGGACCTGTCAACAACTTTATTAATAATATTACCTTCTTAATTGTTGCTGTTTTTGGTGGAATTTTTATTTTATCAGGAATGAATATGACGGTTGGAATTGTGTTTACGTTTATTTTATACATGCGAAACTTTACAAGACCAATCAATGAAATTTTAAACTTAGCGAATACGATTCAGTCTGCATTAGCTGGAGCAGAGCGAGTCTTTGATATTATGGATGAAGCGCCTGAAGAAGATTTAGCTGATGCTAAGGACGTTGAAAATTTAGATGGTGATGTCATCTTAAACCGTGTTAAGTTCTCTTATGATACCGGTAAAACGATTTTAAAAGATGCTTCAATCCATGCTCGCCGTGGTGAAACGGTGGCCATTGTAGGACCAACTGGAGCGGGTAAAACGACAATTATTAATTTACTAACGAAGTTTTATGATATTGAGAGTGGTGAGATTTTAATTGATGGTGAAAACATCAATGGGATGACTCGTAAGAGTTTACGCCAAAGTATCTCGATGGTTTTACAGGATACCTACTTATTCTCTGAAACGGTTCGTGAGAACATTCGTTATGGTCGTTTAAGTGCAAATGATGATGAGGTGATTCATGCGGCAAAGATGGCCAATGCTCATCAGTTTATTATGCAATTACCAGACGGTTACGACACCATCTTAGCCGATAATGGAAGTAATCTCTCTCAAGGACAACGTCAGTTACTCGCGATTGCTCGTGCGATTTTAGCACAGTCTTCTATTCTCATTTTAGATGAAGCCACGTCATCCATTGATACGAAAACAGAAGTTGAAATTCAAAAAGCGATGTTACATTTAATGGAAGGTAAAACGACGTTTGTGATTGCTCATCGTTTAAGTACGATTCGAAATGCCGATCAAATTCTGGTGTTAAATCAAGGTGAAATCATTGAACGTGGAAATCATGATACTTTATTAGCTGCAAATGGTTTCTATGCTAATCTATATAACAGTCAATTCCGTGAATAATGAAAAAAGATGTTAAGGACTTAGTCTTTAACATCTTTTTAAGTTTGAATGAGAATATCTTGTTATGAGATCATATCAGGTCCTTTACTTGAAATTCTAATCACCTATTGCAAAGTATCTAGGTAATAAGTCGTCAAAAAAGAAAGAATTTTGCATAAAATAATAATATAAACAGAAAAAATATGGCAAAAATTATGAAAACGTTTATAATTAAATTAGGAAGAAAAACTAATCGTTAAAAGGGGAGGCGGTTAAGTTGAAACGTTTATTTGATATTGAAATCTCATTATTGTTAATGGTATTACTTTCACCACTTTATCTCATCCTTTCCGTGATTGTTCTATGTGATTTAGGTTGGCCGATCATTTACAAACATCGTTATCCAGGATTAAATGAACAACTATTTACGATGTATCGCTTCAGAACCATGACAAATGAAACAGATGAACGAGGGCATCTGTTAAAGCCAACGCAACGATTAACACGCATTGGAGCTTTTTTGAAAAAATATAGTTTAGACGATTTGCCAGAACTTTTCAATGTCTTAAAAGGTGACATGAGTTTGGTAGGGCCACGTCCGGTATTAATTCGAGCAATTCCCTCAAAAAATCAAATTCGCATCAAAAGACATGCCGTCCGTCCTGGGATGACAGGATGGAGTCAGATTCATGGACACAAACAGTTAACATGGGAAGAAAAATTTAAACTAGATTTATATTATATCGAGCATCAAAGTTTAGCTTTTGATTTGAAAATTATCGGAATTACGATTCTTCAACTGTTCGGAGTTCATCGAATATAAAAAAAGTCATCTTAAGGATGACTTTTTTTTATATTTTATTTTGCTGCTAATTCAGCGATTTTAACAATGACTTCTACTCCTTTTTCCATTGAAGGAATTGGAATATATTCAAATTTTCCGTGGAAGTTATGTCCACCTGTGAAGAGATTAGGCGTTGGTAACCCCATAAATGATAATTTTGAACCATCTGTACCACCACGAACTGGAACAATTAACGGTTCAACCCCAACTTCAATCAATGCCTTTTTAGCAAGTTCGACAATGTGCATTTTATCTTTCATATGAAGGTTCATATTATAGTATTGGTCTTTTAATTCAAGTTCGACTGTATGAGACGGATACTTTTGATTAAAGTCTTGAACCACTTTTTCGACGAATTTTTTACGTGCATTAAATTGCTCCGTATCAAAGTCACGGATGATGTATTTTAAAACGGCTTCTTCACAGTGACCACTAATGTCAATTAAATGGTAAAATCCTTCGTAATGCTCTGTATGTTGTGGTGTTTCATTCACGGGGAATTGGTTTGCAATTTCAGTGGCGATTAACGCCGCATTAATCATTTTATTTTTAGCATCCCCTGGGTGAACGCTTTTTCCATGAATGGTAAGTTTAGCGCCCGCCGCATTAAAGGATTCATATTGTAGTTCACCTAGAACACCCCCATCCATCGTATAAGCAAAATCAGCCTTAAATTCTTCAACTTTGAAGTGATCAGCGCCACGTCCAATTTCTTCATCTGGGGTGAATGCTACTTTAACCGTTCCGTGTTTAATTTCAGGGTGTTGAATTAAATAATCCATTGCTGTCATAATTTCAGCAATTCCTGCTTTATCATCTGCCCCAAGTAAGGTTGTTCCATCTGTTGTAATGAGCTGTTGACCCACGTATTGATTAAGAGATGGGAAGTCAGTTGGGGATAAGACAATGTTTTTTTCCTGATTTAAAATAATGTCTCCCCCTTGGTAATCGATAATTTGAGGTTTAACATGGTCAGCATTAAAATCAGGGCTTGTATCCATATGAGAGATAAAAGCGATGACTGGCGCATCTGATTCACAATTTGCAGGTAATGTCGCATAAATATAGCCATTTTCATCCTTTTGAATGTCTTGTAAGCCTAATTCTTTTAACTCTTCAACTAATACATCACCAAATGCTAATTGTGATGGAGTGGAAGGAGTCGTCGTAGACTCAGGATTTGATTTTGTGTCAAAGGAAACATATTTGATAAAACGATCGACAACAGTACGCATAATAAACCCTCCAATTTTTGTTTGTCTATAGTTTGGTCATCTAAAATCAGATTATGTATAGCATAGCATAGATTGGAAAATATAAAAAGAATTCATAAAAATATCCATTCTTTTTAATCGGGTGTGATGTGATATAATAAAAAGAGTCAAATAAGATGGGGTGAATGAGCGTGGAAGAAAAAAATACATTCCTAGATGATGTGATTGAAATAGGCGTTAGTTTAATGATTGGATATGCGATTTCAAGATTTGTTCGAATTGCTTTAGCACGTGGTGAGTCAATGGTTCCAACGATTAAACATAATCAAATTGTTCTGATTGATCGTCGTGCTTACAAAAGGCGAGAACCTAAAATTAACGACTTAATTGCCTTTAATGCACATGTTAAAAATCAGCATAAATTTTTCTTAAAACGTGTCATTGGGGTGAGTGGTGATCAGATTAAAATTGATCAACATCGCGTCTATGTGAACGGGAAATTAATTGATGAACCTTACTTGAATGAAACGATGATTGAAGTAGGGTCAAAGACATGGCGTGTCCCAGAGGGAAAACTGTTTGTCATGGGGGACAATCGAAATCATAGTTTAGATTCACGTGCCATCGGATTTATAGATGTTAAAGAGGATGTGTTGGGCGTGGTCAGACAAATCAAAAAATAAGTGTGTGGTGGAAGAAATGAACGTAACTCGTGAAGCAAATAATTTAAGATTTGAAATAGAAGAAAAACAAGCCGGGCAAAGTATCCGAGACTTTTTGATGACGTATCATCTTGCTCGTAAAAAGATTCATGAGTTATATATGTCAAAAAAGGTACAACTAAATGCTCAGATTGCTGATTTTAATAAAATTCTAGAAGTGGGCGATATCTTATTAATTCCCGTCTTTGAATCAGAGGGGATTGACTTCAAGCCACAAAAAATGAACCTTGATATTGTGTATGAAGATGAACATTTACTCATTTTAAATAAACCGGCGGGAGTGATGGTACATCCTGATCAAAAAGATGGACTAAATACGTTGGTGAATGGCGTAGCCTATTATTATGAGCAAAAAGGTTTCAATGAGCGGATTCGTTATATTCATCGGATTGATACTGATACAAGTGGTGGCATCATTTTTGCCAAACACTTTATGGCGCATAGCTTAATGGACTATCAATTATCTGAAAAACAAATTAGACGTTGGTATTTAGCTCTCGTCAGTGGCAATCTGAAAACGAGAAAAGGGCGTATTGATGCTCCAATCGGAAAGGATCGCCATCATCGTGCCAGACGTCGTGTCGCTAAAAATGGGGATCAAGCTGTGACTTTATATGAAGTCAAAAAACAATTTAAGACGTATTCACTCGTTGAATTAGAACTTAAGACAGGGCGTACACACCAAATTCGAGTTCATATGAGTCATTTAGGACATCCATTACTAGGGGATGTCTTATATGGAGGGGTGGCTAAAGTAGGAAAATTAAAACGCCAAGCCTTGCATTCAGCAAAAATTCAAATGCAGCATCCAATGACAAAGGAGAACTTATCATTCAGTATTCCAATGCCATTAGACATGCAATCTTTAATTAAATAGCATCAAAAAATGTCCGAAGTTCTTATTCAACTTCGGACATTTTTGATTGACGCCAATCATAAGGTAATAAATCAATCAGTTTAACCGCACGTTGACGATTAATTAAGACTTCAGCCTCAATGTTCGCATCATTTAATTGACTAATAAATTCACGACATCTCCCGCAAGGAGGAAGGATATTTCCACGCTTGTTAATTGCGACCATTTTAACAATTTCACTTTCACCAGCTGTAATCATGGCAGCAGCAGCTGAATGTTCAGCACAAAATCCCATTGAACAAGCTGTATCAATACAGACTCCTGTATAAATATGACCTTCTTTCGTTAAAATAGCAGCGGCAACACTTGATGCTTCAGCAGTAGATGATAGTCGTCTTGGTTTTAAAACGGCTTCCGCTTTTTCAATTAATTCTTCAAACATTTTAATCACTCCGATTCAAAAATCGTCAATTACCTATTTAAAGTTTATGCAATCATACTAAAAACATAAATCATGAAAGAATGTTGGTAAAAAGAAGCATATTGAGAACTCTAAATAGTGGGGTAAATAAGGTTAACATAATTTAAAAGGAAATGCAAGGGCTAAACATGGATTTTGAAGGATTTTAAAAAAATTAGTCTTTTAATGCCATTAAACTTAACTTTGAGTTTAAAGAGCGTTGATCAATTATTTTTTAAGTGATTAAAGAGGTGACTTTAAACGTTATTCAGGATTCAAGATACAAAGAAAAGGTCAATCAACTGGCCAAAAGTTTTCATCAATTAGGTGGTTCTAAAAAGCATCAGATTTTATTTTAGAAGTTAGTCGTCAATCTCACTAAACCACTCAAGGAAAGGGTTGTTTTTTTATTGAAAAATTACCGAATTTAAACAAAACAAACAGTCCTAGCAGAAGGTAATGTGGTAAAATAAGGTTAATGTTGTTTGAGATAACAGTTCAAGACTGGAGGGAAACGATGAATCGAATTTTACATTATCAGTTGAGTCTTGATGTTTTGCGACATGATGAAAAACTTAAAGGAAGAAGTATCATTCAAATAGAGGGGGAATCTGAAGATTCAACGCTTTTTTTCTTATTGTATCATGAGTTAAAAGTCCTCGAAATTAGGTTGAAGCAGGGTGCGCTCTTATCTTTTGAACAGGAAATTAAAACAGTTCAGACCAATTATCAAGTCAATGAAATCAAAGTCTTTTTACCTCAAGGAGATATTGACGAACTAGAGATCAAGTATGAGGGAACAATCAGTGGCTATGAATCAATTTTTCCATATATTAAAGATTCGCTTTCACCTGAGTTTTCAATCCTTCGAAATGATTGTCTCGTTTATCCGATTCTTGCGAAGGCGAATGAGGAAAGCATTAGACTTGGAATTTTAAATGAATTTCATTATGACATATACGTCACCGTTCCAATGCCTTATGTGGTAGCTAGTGGGGGACGATTCATTGGGGTTGAAAAAACACCTCAATTCCAAACGTATCATTATAAAAGTCATCGCAAAATGTGGCGAATTGACATTTGTGTGGCCAAGTATCAAATCATTGAAACTGAATCTATTCGGTTATTTGTCTTTGAAGAAGATGTCAAGAGAACATATGAAAAAGTTATACTAGAATTAAATCGAGTCTTTGAATTATTTGAACAACGATTTGGATGTTGTGAACGGGTGGTACCATTTAGTATCATTGAAATTAAAGAGGGATTTGGTTCTCAAGCAGGCGAAGATTATTTATTGATGGAAGAGCATGGATTTAAAGAAGGTGAATACGATCACACACATCTTTATCATGAAATTGGACATGGGTGGAATCCTCGTGTGAACCATGAAATGAGAAAAACGCGTTTCTTTGACGAGGCCTTTGCCTCCTATTTTGAAGCCATTGCAATCAAGAAATTTTATGGAATAACCCGATATGAGGAAAAAATGGAATCCTATCGACAATCTTTTTTGCAAAGGGTTCAATATGATCGTCTAAATCTCGAACCGATTTGTGATTACGGTCAATATAATATTTCGTATAATAGTTATACAAAAGGGCCGTTTGTTTTAGCAGCGTTAGAATCGTTAATGGGAGAAGCAACGTTTAATCGATTTATTCAATTACTTATTCAAACCTCTAAAAAGCACCCCATTGATTTTAATGACTTTCAAAAACTAGCTGAAAATGTTTTATCCTATGATTTATCGACGTTTATGAATGATTGGATTTATGAGAAAGAAGCCCTTGATGCGTTAATAAAAAGGTATTTCGATGGGGAGGGTCAGAGATGAAAATTGAAAAAGTACCGAGTGGCAGTTCAATGTTTCAGGTTCATCTTCAACTTCATCATACGTGTTTTAAGATTCAAGAAGAAGATGAGGTCTATGAATACGCATTTGATATTTTAAATCAAGAACAAGCGTTATTATATGCGAGTACTGACCATTATTTAGACGAGGTCATTGAGGAATTTTTGTTTTACAGTGGCTTTATTCATGTCATAAAAGATCAGCAAGGCACTCTTTTATACGAGGCTCCTCCTAAAAAACGATTTAAAGTGTTATTAAGTGAGATTCAACCGAGCCAATTTTATATTAATGAAAAAAAGTTAACAGAGTTAGCAACCTGGGTTAAAAGTGACAAAGATATTTTGATTCCTGTAACAAAGTTTCAGGGTCAATGGGTTGCACTAGATGGACATACTCGATTGAAGCTAGCACAGTTGTTAAACATTAAAGAAGTTTATGCATATGAAGAAGAAACAGATGCATATATTGAGGACTTTGTTTTGTTTTGTAAAGAACAACAAAAAGACTCCATTTACGATCTTCCGATTATTTCAGAAACGGAATATGAAGTCTTATGGAATCAATTTTGTGAAAACTATTTTAAGTTTTTGAATCAAGAAAATTAAATAGTTGGATTTAACACAAACGTCTCAATTAATTCATCACCATTGATGATTTCAATCGGTTTATTTTGAATGAAGCTATAGCATTCAGGATTAAAAGTTCCAAGGGTAACAAAAATTCCGTGATTCACTTGGTTTTGTTTCATTTTTAAGTAAAGACGATCTAAGTAAGCCTGACCAATGCTTTGATTTTGGCCTAATAAACAAGAGACCAATACTTTGTCGTCATCTAAATACATTTCAAGATCATAAAAATGTTGATTCATGTGTGGGGTTAAAAAGACGCGTTTATAACCTTTAGCACGGAATAAATCAGCAACAAGTTCCCCAAAATCATAGGGATTCATGGATGCGATTTTATCTTTTAGTTGAGATTTTTTAAACGTTAATTGCTTCATTTCTAAATCAAGTACTTCTTTTTCTTGCTTTAATTCTAATGAAAAAGTATGGTATCTTAGGATACAAATTAATAAGAAGCATCCAACTAAAATAAGCAATGTATATTGTGTTAAATCCCAGTTTTTGATTGAAACGTTCAGTGTATAGCGAATTTGAAATAAGAAAAAGATAGAAAGTAAAATAGATAAATAGAAAAAGACGGTAAACTTAATTTTACTTTCTTTAAATTGTTTAGAAGACATTATCATCACTCCCAAAGTCATTTGCTTATATTATGATAAGAAAAAATGATATTTATACAAATAATGGACAAATGAGGTAAAAAATGAAATTCTTTTTAATTTTAATAGGAACTATTTTCTTTTCAGTAGTTGCCTATTTAGCGAAAGCTCTAACTTTATCCGGTGCTATTTTGGCCTTAATAGTAGGCATTTTAATAGGATTAGGTGGCGGCATGTATGGATATGGGTTGTTAGGATTATTTTTTATTAGTTCGATGTGGTGGTCTTACTACAAGGAAGAAAGAAAATATCATCTCTATCATTTGCATGAAAAAGGAGCTAAGCGAGATAGCATTCAAATCATATGTAACGGTGGAATTCCAGCGCTTTGTTGCCTAGGCTATGGAATCAGTCACGAAGAAGTCTTTTTAGTTGCAACGGCTGTTAGTTTAGCCAGTGCAACGGCAGATACATGGGCATCAGAAATCGGTGTTTTAAGCTCACATCCACCTCGCTCTATTTTAAATTTTAAGCCATTAGATAAAGGGTTATCAGGTGGGGTCTCAGTTATTGGAACCCTTGCTTCAATTGCTGGTGCTTGTTTAATTGCTAGTTTTAGTGCCACTTGGTTGACGGTTTTTAGCCTTTCATCACAGACTTGGGGCACGCTATTTTTAAGTGTTTGTCTCCTAGGAATCCTAGGTTCAATTCTAGATAGTTATCTGGGGAGTTTAATCCAACCTAAATATGAATGTGTGGAGTGCCACCTTATAACAGAGCGACGTCTTCATCATGATCAACCAACGAATTTAGTAGGCGGTTGGTCATTGATGAATAATGATTGGGTTAATCTATTAAGTCAATTCATCGTGACGTTACTTGCGTTCCTCTTGATGAAATAAAAAATCCCCTACTTTCGTAGGGGATGTAAGTTAGTGTTTTTGATTCATTTGACGTGTACGTCTAGTTTTGGCAGATTCTGTATAACGGGCGGCTTCAGGCGTTGATTTTTTTACATCGATACGAACATCAGCCACGTTACCTGTTCCAAACTCCACATCTGATTTTTCTTTAACACTTTGCATAGAGGCGTTCATTGGAGAACCCATTTCATTTTTACCCATTTTAGATCTTCCTTTCAAAATTCCATTATATTTGATTTGGAATTTTGATATTATTATGTGAGAAAAGAGTGATAATTATTGAAAGAAATTAATATAATCAGAAGGGAAATGGTGCTAAGATGACATTAGACTTTTATAATCAACATGCAAAGGAATACTTTTTTCAAACGGTTAAAGCAGATTTGAGCGCGACTTATAAAAAGTTTTTACCGTTTATAAAAAAGGAGGGATTGATTTTAGATTTAGGGTGTGGATCAGGTCGTGATAGTTACTATTTTAAACAAAATGGATATCAAATCGTAGCTGTAGATGGGTCGAAGGAATTAGCGACGCAAGCTAGTCTTTTACTTGGACAACCTGTCTTAAATCAATTATTTGAAGACATACAATTTAACGAAGAATTCGATGGTGTTTGGGCCTGTGCATCTTTATTGCATGTTAGCGCTAAAGAGTTACCATCAATTTTAATTAAAATAAGAGAGAGTTTGAAAAAAGAGGGTGTATTTTATATCTCAGTGAAAGAAGGGGAAGGAAGTGGGGTTGAAGACGGACGATTTTTTCAATATTACTCACCGTCGCAATTTCATCACTTAATTAGCCAATGTGGTGGATTAAAGATTGAGACAGCTTGGAGTCATACTGAATTAAGAGATGAAGGAAATAAAGTCGTTTGGCTCAATGTCATTGGCCGTAAATTATGAGATGAATAGGATTTGATTTCGATAAAAAGAAAGGACGTATCGGATGAATAGCATGGGGGCAATGAATCAAAAGAAACGTACTAATACAAAAAGAAAAAACGTTATTAATGACTCAATGAGAGGGGAGATTAATAGCAAGATGGAAATGGAAGAAACGAAATCAACAATTAGTCCAGTAGCAGGAAGTGCGCATAATTTATTAATGCGTAAACATACCAATGAGTATCAACATAATTTAGAATATTTAAAAAAATACCGTTTAGAAAATGATGAAACAGCACTTGAATGGTTAATTTTTAATAACACCAATTTAGTTCATAAAATTATTGGACGTTATACAAAGTTTTATCATCATAAATTAGATTACGATGATTTATTTTCAGTGGGACTTGAAGGGTTAATGAAAGCCATTGAAAAATTTGATTTTACATTTGATAATAACTTTTCAACTTATGCGACTTACTGGGTTAAACAAGCAGTAACTCGTACGATTGCAGATGAAGGGTTCACGATTCGAATTCCCGTTCATATGTTTGAATCGATTAATCAGGTCATGCGATATGAACAAAAAGCGGACCAAGAAGATGAACCCGTTGATGTAGATAATTTATGTGGAGAATTAAAAATTCCAATTGAAAAATACGAAGCGGTTAAGCGTGTGCAGACTTATATGTTAAAGCCAACATCATTAAATGGATTTGTATCTAAAGAAGACGAAGATACTGAACTTCAAGATTTAATTTCAAATGAAAATGAAATGTTAGTTGAGGGAATGTCGCGTATTTATGATAATCCTGAAAAACAGGCGATGGATGAAGATTTAAAAGCATACATGGATAAAATGATTTTAAGTTTAAATCCACGTGAACAATTTGTGATTATTCATCGCTTTGGATTAAATGGTGAAGAGAAGAAAACATTAGAAGAAATCGGTGAGATTGAAGGCGTAACACGTGAACGTATTCGTCAAATTGAAGCAAAAGCAATGAGAAAATTAAGAACATTATTGATGCGTTATAAAGAATACTTAGTTAATTAGATTAAAAAAAGAGACGATTTTTGTATTTAGTGCATAAACGTCTCTTTTTTTGAGTTATAATGTAGGTTGAATAAAAATAAAAAAGTAAAGGTGAAAATAAATGATTCCAATTGATGCACAAACGCCATTAGATGTGTTTGAATTTGATGCTTTAGTTTATTATCCTGAATCCACGGAGCTATTCCCTTATGGAGTCGTTGTGAAGAGACTGCGAGAGTTTCAATTTGCCATTGGCTGTTTGAATTTTAAACCGATGCCACGAGTACCCAATCAAGAGGAGTTATTTTTAAAAACGCCTGGATTTCTTTGGACCTGTCCAACGCTTTTAAAAGAAAAATTTTTAGATAACCAAGTCACAATTCGCGATGTTCTCTCGCATTATCTGCAGGCAAATATTGAAATTGGATTAATCAATACAGCGTTTCAACCTTTGAATGTCTCTGCACTCCTCGAGCTATTTCCAAGAGAGTTGCTAATCATTCCACCACTTAAAACAGAATTGTTGGAAGAATCTAAAACTTTACAAGAAGTTGGGATTCATGAGTCTATCTTTTTCAAAGATTCTTATGGTGGAGAATGGATTCTGAATCGGAATAATATTTCAACGGTTTGTTTAATTCGAATTGCTTTACAAACAGACCCTATTAAGTTGAAAATTCTTTCACAAGCCTATATCATGAATGAAATGACTTTAAACCTGGTTCGAGAAAATGAAAATCCAGATGAGTGGGATCAGTTGACTCTAAGAGAGTTATTAGAGTTAAAAAACTGGCTTGAAAATTATACGGCATTTCATCCATTATCGAAACCGTATAAGGATGCTTTTCGTACTCATTCTATTGAAGATGTTGAAGCTTGGATTAGTATGCTTAAATTTTCAAACTAAATGAATAAGTAAGTCAAAAGAGGAACGAGAAGATTCAATGAGTCTTAACGTTCTTTTTTTATCTGATGATAAAGAAAATACTAGTTTGATGAAGTGAGAAGTCATCATAAACAGAAATAAGATTCCAAACTAAAAGCTATTAGCAAGAGGGAGTATCATTTAAGTTTTGCAAAAGATTCAATGATTTTAAGGTTTGTTTGAATTTGGAAGTAAAGTTTTGGGTCGATTTATGATAGAATGGGGTATATTGCACAATTAGTTGAGGGAGGAGACGGGGCAGCATGATTAAAAAAATAGACCATACCCTCTTAGGGACAGCCTATCACACGTGGTTACAAAGTCTTTTTCATTTTTCTTATGCAGATTATTACCAACCCTATATTAATAAGTTTGGCGTAATCCGTGTTATTAATGATGATATTTTGCATGTAAATAGTGGGCATGATTTACATAAACATAAAGACGTAGAAATCATCACTTATATGATTTCAGGGGAGTTAACACATACCCCTAAGATTGGGATGCCAAAGAAATTAACGCGTGGGGAACTTTATTATATGAGTGCAGGTAGTGGAATGGAGCATGCGGAATTTAATTGGGGAGAAAAACCAGTTCGTATGATTCAACTCTGGATTAGACCGAATCAAAAAAATGTGGCACCAAAAGTAGAATATGGATGCTTTAAGCGAGAGCAACGATTTAATCAATGGCAAAAAATCGTGAGTGACTTGGAACATGAGGCTCCCATTCAAATTCATCAAGAGGTTAATATTTGGGTTAGCGAAGTTGAAGCTAATCGAGACCTTGATTTTGACATTTTAAAAAATAGACAAGCTTATCTGATTCAATTAGAAGGTGAGTCTATGATTAATAACATTGCTATGTCAGAAAAAGATGGCATGGAAATTTTTGAAGAGCCGATTAAGATTAAAACGGTAAGACCGTCTTTATTTATGATAATTGAGATGAATATAAACGGGAAGTAGCACATAAATATAAAAGCGACATAGAATATATTGTCCCACAGCAAAACACACGATCAATCGGTTTCCTGGGCTAGGATTAAAAAGATCGTGTGTTTTTTTTTTTTTTTTTTTTTTTTAAAAAAGCTTAAATTAAATTAAGAATTAGGCTTCTACGACTTTAGCTGTAATTAATGGTAACCATTCAACAACAGTTTGAATGATGACTTCGTCTTGAATTTGATTAATATAAATACTTCTGATGATAAAATGACAATTTTTTTGAATTTGATATTGAACATTTTCCAGTTATTTTAATAAATTTTGCAGGTTAGTCATTTCTGAATTTGATTACTGTAATTAAAAATAATGGCTTGAATAGCTACTTGAAAGGATAATTGAATTGCTGTAAAATCTTGAATTTTCGTTGATTAAGGGTGACGTTATAGCTATCTTTAAGAATCATACGTTATTGATTAATTTGAAAGGGTTGAAGGGATTCAATCCTTTTTTGAATCCTCTTAACGTTCTCATCGTTACCATTAAAATTAAAGGCAATCACAATAGCATTAAGAGCAATTTGAAGAACGATAAGAATGAATCATTTTGGTTGTGAAATAGTTGCAGAATTAGAATCTTTAATGAAAATCCTTTGTGATTGAGCTTGTATGATTTCTGTCGTTATTTGAACAGATTTAATTGGACGGTAGTCTGGATATTTAAAATATACAGGTTTTAAAAACTTTGGAGTGTGAATATCCAGAAACTCTTTTTAGAGGGAGAAAGGATGAGACATCCTAAACGAGATTTAAAAAGAAGGAAGGTTTGAAAATAAGTAAAATTATGTTAAACTATTAGAGACTGATGAAGAATTTATCAGAAAGAGATAATAGTAAGCGAATAATTAGGGTAGCTTATTTATAGTAGAGGTGTAAATCAGAAAGGATGAAGGTCATGAAAGTATTAGTAACTGGAGGAGCTGGATATATTGGACGAACAGTTGTATCAGCACTTGAAGAAAATGGGCATATCCCAATTATTTTGGATTCATTAGTGACAGGGCGTCTTGAATATACGGAAGGAAAAATCTTCTATAAAGGAGATATCGCGGATCGTGATATTTTGGCGCAAATTTTTAAAGATCACCCAGAAATTAAACATTGTATTCACTTTGCAGCTTTAATTGTCGTACCAGATTCAGTGTCTAATCCTTATGAATATTACACAGAAAATGTTGCAAAATCACTGGATTTATTTAAAAATTTAAATGAGTTTGGATGTAAAAATGTTATTTTCTCATCATCAGCATCAGTTTATGATGTAGTTGAAGGATTCAAAGTAACAGAATCAGCGCCATTAAAACCATCAAGCCCTTATGCACGCACAAAATTTATGATGGAAATGGTGTTAGAAGACTTCTGTCGTGCGTATGGAATGCACGGAATTGCACTTCGTTACTTTAATCCAATCGGGGCAGATCCAAAATTACGTTCAGGCGCACATGTTCAATTTCCTTCACACGTATTAGCGAAATTATTAGAAGCGGCATCAAGTGAAGACGCATTATTTAATATCACAGGTGTTAACTGGCCAACACGTGATGGATCAGGAATTCGTGACTATATCCATGTCTGGGATTTAGCGATGGCACACGTTAAAGCGGTTGAAAACTTTGATCAAGCATTCGCTAAATCAGAAAATCCAGAAGAATCATACTTAGTGATTAATATTGGAACTGGAAACGGGGTAACGGTTAAAGAACTAGTTTCAATTTTTGAAGGGGTCTTAGGCCGTCCTGTCAATAAGGCGGAAACAGAAGCACGCCCTGGAGATGTGGCAGGTGCTTATGCAAGCTGTGACCGTGCTAAAAACTTAATTGGTTGGGAAGCACAGTACTCAATTGAAGATGGAATTCGCGATGCCTTCCGTTGGGATGAAATCCGTGAAACGATTTTAAATTATAATTAAGGTAAAAATCCCTCAAGGTTGATTGAGGGATTTTTAAATCAAATAGAGGTAGAGATATGAAACGGTTTATCAAATGGGGAGCGATGATTGCTTGGATGATTGTCATTTTTAGCTTTTCAGCGCAAACCGGTGAACAATCTTCACAAAGTAGTGGACTCATTGAGCGATTATTAGCTCAGTTTAGTTTTATGCCGAATCAAATCTTTGGCCTAGACATCCAATTTATGATTCGTAAAACTGCTCATTTTTCAGAATATTTTATTTTATATTTATTGATATTTAATGTCATCAAGGAATATCAACCAAAGAAACAATCACTTGCCTTTAGTTTAGTTGGTGTCTTTTTATACGCGTGTAGCGACGAGATTCATCAGGCATTCGTTCCAAGTCGTGCCTGTTTATTTACCGATGTTTTAATTGACACGGCAGGTGGAACCCTGGCGATGATTCTAGTGGCACTCCTAAAGCGAAATAAAAAGGTTTAAAGTTTGTGTACACTTTAAACCTTTTTATTTTGGTGGAGAACTATAAGTGTCAGATTGAACAAAATGAGTAGAGTTTAATTTTTCACTTGCTTCGGGACAACACGTCATCAATATTTCTTGCATCTGGGCCATTGTTTTTTTCATCTCTGCTAATTCTTTTTTTAATTCTTCTTTTTCAAGATCAGCTACCTTATCACTTCGACGATCTTGTAAGACCTGAAGATAGAGACCTTGAGCGGCGATATACTCTATATTCGTTCCAATCGATTCGAGAAAGACCCCAATGATATTTTGCTCATCTGGGTATTCGGCCTCCTTAGCAATGAGTACCGCAATTAGAATACTTAAAATCCAAAAGGTATACGGATCAAGAGATAGGAGATAAGGGAGAAATTTAGGACATTCTGGTGGAACAAGATCTTCGGCATCAAGGGTTTCAAACGAAGCTGCTGACTCATTCTCAAGTCCAATATCAGAAACAGGTGGTGGTGGGGGGGGTGTTGGAGGAGTTACACGCATAAAAAATCCTCCTTTAAAAGAGATTTTAAATTAGGTAATATCGTGATAAACAAAGAAATGGACGATACCCTAATTTTAGTTTATGTTTAGGTAGGGGAACGGTGAATAACAAAAGACATGATTCCTAAGAATCATGTCTTTTGTTATTAAAGTTGACGATTATAAAATTGAACAAATTGACTAATTTCGTCGTAAAGTAATCCATTATCGACAATATACCAACTGCCTTCGATATTTTTTAGTTTAAACGTGTTAATCATTTCGGTTGAATCTAAGTCCTCACACGAATTATTAATCATCTCATTCATGGTTGTCATGAGCGAGGTTTTCGCATTAAAGTCTTCGACATTCGTTGAGGCATAATGTTGACGATAGACTGAAATGACGTCTGGTAATGATAACTCGAGGAGTTCAGTGTAATTAGGAATGGTCATTTTAACAGCGACAGTTGCATCTTCGTTAACTTGCTGAACTTCTAAGATTTCATAAGTGGAGTTATTAACAATTGCCGCTAAATAATGAAGAATCAAAAAGTTTTCGAATGGAGAAGAGGCAAAGGGGTCTGTTGCAATATAACTTGCTGTATAATCTGTCGCCATTTGAAAAGCAGTAAATTCATGATATTTTGATATGTTTTTATCTTGGAGTGAATTAAGTGCTGCGATGACTGTTTCAACCGGTTTATGATCGGAATGATTAGCGACATAAGAAACGGGATGTGTTGATCCATTTGAACGACTACATCCAATAAGGATAAACAGATAAGCGATTAAGAGGAAACGGAATTTTCGTTTCAAAATGAACCTCTCCTTTATCAGAAATATATTTTATAGTATTTACAATAAATTCAATATTATGATAAAAAAGGTTGAATAAAAATAAAAAAAATATGAGAAAAAGTTTTGTTGAAAAATGCATGAATGAGTTGAAAAAAATAGAAAATATAAGGTATACTAAGTAATATTAAATTACATATTTTGTATATTATTAAAATATCAGTTTACTTGTAGCAGATAGGGATGACGATAAATGAAAAAAATAATGTGTTGTTTATGCTTAATGATTTTATTCATAGGAAATTCTTTCGTTATGAGAGCCGATGCAAGGATATTATTAGAACAAATCAATAATAACCTACCGGATCATTCTTATTTTCAAGAGCGAGAAATACCACTAAAGTGGAACGGAAAAGAGCTAAAAGTGGTGTATTTGACATTTGATGATGGTCCAAGTAAACGAAGTGAGGAATTTATTGAGATTTTACAACGCTATGATGTCAAAGCGACCTTCTTTTATATTGGATCAAATGTTTCAAGATATCCAGACACTGTTAAAGCGGTACATGAGGCAGGTTTTTATATTGGTCTTCACTCAATGACACACGATCGTCAAATTATCTACAATCCAGATACACCTGAGGCGCTAACGCAAGAATTACTTCAAGAACAAGATTTGTTAGAGGGGATTATTGGGGTTCGACCGACTTTGTTTAGACCACCTTATGGAAGCGTTCCAGGCATTACACCAGCGATGGCTGATTCATTGATTGAGCATGACTTTAAAATATGGGACTGGACCATCGACTCGAAAGATTGGAAACAAAAATCAGCTAATGAAATTTTAGAAACCATCAAAAAACAAACCAATGCTCCGGTTGAAATTGTTTTAATGCATGAAAAAGAACTAACGCTTGAAGCATTGGCAAACATCATTGAATTTTATCGATCTCAAGGATATGAATTTAGAATGTATGATTCAAATCACCATCTAATCAATAATTTTTTAAAAGACAATAGACTTTAATGGAAAAATTTTTAAGGATAAATGGTAATGATGTATGTTAATTTTAAAATTGGATAAAATAAACAATAAGTTTTTGAAGTATTAAAGGAGCGTTGAATGCAATGAAAATAACGAGAATTATACCGATTTTATGTTTGTTACTTTTAGTAGGTTGTGGAGGTAAGGGCGAAACACAGGTTTTTACGATTTTAAATGATCAAATTGTCAGTCAAAATAAATGTAATGAAAATAATACCCAATTAACTGATTTAATGGCTAAAGAAACAGAGATTTATAATCGTATAATTGAAAAAGGAACAGATTCTTTTGATGATATCAAAGGATTTGTTGAAGAAGGCCAACAAAATGTTGAAAATAGTAAACAATTATTAAGTGAATATGATTTATGTATTCGTGGTGCCTTAGTTGATCAAAATAAGTTAATAAAAGAAAAGGATAAAGTAAAAGATAGTACAGCTTTACAAGAGGCAACGATGTTAATTGAACAATATACGATTTATGAATCAAGTTTAGTGGATTATGTCGAATCATTAATCCGTTTAAATGAGGCTCAAGCTCAATTTTATAATCAGTTGAATGAATCAACGGATATTCAACAAATGGAAGCTCTTGTGACAAATATTAATACAGCCATTGATGAGGCTAATATAGCCTCTGAAACTCATCATGATGCATTAATTGCGTTTAATGAGTTATATAGTAACTATTATGAAACCTATATTCAATAAAAAAGTGAAAGGAGGGATTTGAGATGGAGATTGTTTTAGCGAGTACTCAAAAGCATTTTGCAGATGTATTTCGAATTCGTACGAATGTCTTTATTGGAGAACAGCATGTTCCAGCACAGGAGGAAATTGATGAATTAGATCAATTTGTACCTATTTTAGTGGCATATGAGGGGGATATGGCGTTAGGCACAGCTCGTGTGATTGAAACAAAAGAAGGATATGCCAAAATTGGTCGAGTGGCTGTCTTAAAGGAAGCGCGTCAAAAAGGCGTGGGGCGTGCCTTAATGATGGCAGCTATGGAATATATTGAAGATAAGATGTCAGTGAATCAGATTAAACTAGATGCTCAGATTGGTGCCCAAAAATTTTATGAGTCTTTAGGATTTATAGCTCACGGTGAAGTCTTTTTAGATGCAGGAATTGATCATATTTCAATGGTTAGATTTATTAAAAGATAAAAAAAGCAATGGATGCAGGGCATCTATTGCTTTTTTTAAGTAAATGAAAGTTGTGTAGAGGAAGTCAAAGAAGAAGGATTAATATGATAAGCCTGTAATTCGGGTTGGCTATTTAACAGTTGGATAAATTCTGTAAATTTGTCTGCATGGTTTGCAATATAGCTTAAACGCTCTTGAATTTCGTTTTCTGTTAGCGGGCGCAGTGAATATTCTAAAATAAACGAAGAATCATCACCAGTTGTAAAACAAACTTCATATTCACAATGAACTCTTTCAATAATATGCGATCTTTTTACGAATCCAAATCGTTCAATTCCCAAATCTGAACGGTGAAGATCTTTGTTTTTGAAAGCTATTTCTTGGACAAATTGAAAAGATTTAAATATAGGTTGTGGTTCTAACATGTAACATCCTCCTGAACTTGTATCATCATGAAAACATTTTTCCATATTTAGTATACTAAAAAGAGGTTGTCGGATGATGTAAAAAGTGCGAAAATATGTAAGTACTATATGACAAAAAACGACATGAATAATTTTTTATGAGCTCGTTAAAAATATAGTATCAACATTAATCGATGCTAATAAAGTTTTTATTGGCAAAATAGATGAAGTTTTTGTTAGAGAGAAGGTAAGAAATATGTCTCAACGTCAAAGTGGTAAATTGACTTTAATGTCATTAATACTGATGATTTTTACGTCAGTTTTTGGATTTGCGAATATGCCACGTGGTTTTTATTTAATGGGATATGCTGCTATTCCCTGGTACTTGATTGCAGCCATTACGTTCTTTATTCCATTTGCATTTATGATTGCTGAATTTGGAGCTGCGTATAAAGATTCAAAAGGTGGTATTTATTCGTGGATGGAAAGTTCAGTCGGGCCACGTTATGCATTCGTCGGTATTTTTATGTGGTATGCCTCTTATGTAGTTTGGATGGTCAATGTGGCCTCAACTCTTTGGATTCCACTTTCTAATGCCATATTTGGAAAAGATACAACCGCATCATGGGGTGTCTTTGGATTATCTAGTACACAAGTGTTAGGAATTTTAGGTGTTTTATGGTTAATTCTTGTTTTATTTTTAATTTCGCGTGGACTTGAAAGTATTAAAAAGGTTACCTCAATTGGTGGATCAGCCGTTGCGTTATTAAATATTATTTTATTAATTGCAGGCATCGTGATTTTAATTTTAAATCATGGACAATTAGCACAACCAATTCAAGATGCTGCTCATGCTTTCACTGTTTCTCCAAATGCTAAATATACAAGTAATATTGCGATTCTTTCTTTCTTAACCTTCGCAATTTTCGCTTTCGGTGGAACAGAAGTTGTCGGTGGATTAGTCGATGAAACAGAAAATCCAGAAAAAACATTCCCTAGAGGATTATTAATTGCAGCAGGTGTTATTTCACTTGGATATGTCATTGGAATTTTTATGATTGGGATTTTTACAAACTGGGATTCCGTTCTTTCCGGAACTGGGGTTAACAATGGTAACGTGACATACATTATCATGCAAAATCTTGGATATGAGCTTGGGTTGGCACTAGGATTTGCTCAAAGTACAGCCTTAACCATTGGAGCATGGGTAGCACGTTTCGTTGGATTATCAATGTTTTTAGCATTAAGTGGGGCCTTTATGACATTGTCTTATAGTCCGCTTAAACAATTAATTGAAGGAACCCCTAAAAAAATCTGGCCTAAGTCAATAACCGTTATTAAAAATGGGATTCCTATAAATGCGATGCGTGTTCAAGCCGTGATTGCGATTGTTTTAATTTTATTAGTGTCATTTGGTGGAGAGTCAGCTTCAGAATTCTTTGATAAATTAGTCTTAATGACTAATGTTGCCATGACGATTCCATACTTATTCATCGCGTTTGCCTTTGCTTCATTTAAGAGACGTGATGACATTCCTAAACCATTCGTCATTTATAAAAGTAAAGGGTTAGCCATTACGATTGCGTATATTGTGACAGCAGTTGTAGCGTTTGCGAATATCTTTACAATTATTGAACCTTTAACATCTGGTGATTATGTTAAAACAATTTGGATGATAGCTGGACCATTATTATTTGGTATTATTGCTTTATTATTATATGGACGTGGAGAACGTCAATAACCAAAAAGGACCTATCAGTAATGATAGGTCCTTTTTTTATTCTCCAGCAACTATTAATGATTTAATGTAAAGACTTGGTGATCCAATATTTGATGGTCCAAAATCTAAATCATTTCCAATAGCTTCAATTTGTTGAAGAAGATCAAAGAAGTTTCCTGCAATGGTGATTTCATGAATAGGATCATCTAATTTTCCGTCTTTAATCAGAAATCCACTTGCAGAAAGTGAAAAATCTCCTGAGATTCCATTTAATCCAGAATGTAGTCCTTGTACATCGGTAATATACAGTCCGTTTTGAATGATTGTTAATAAGTGATCAAATGAAGTTTGAGTTGGCTTGATGTACATATTAGTAGGTGAAATGTTGACAGAACTTTTAAAGCTTGAGCGTGAAGCATTTCCAGTTGGTGCTACGTTAAACGTTTTAGCTGTTGTTAAGGAGTGAAGATAGGTATTAAGCACCCCATTTGTCACGATTTCTTTTGTATACGTTGCGACGCCTTCACCATCAAATGAAGAACTTCCCATTCCATTTTCTAAATGGGGATCATCAATGATACTGACAATGGGACTTGCAATCACCATTCCAATTTTATCTTTTAAACGCGATAAATCTTTTAAAATGGCTTCGCCTGAGAAAATATCGCTCATGGCTTCTAAAATATCTCCAGCAACTAAGTTGCGAAGTAAAATCGGGTAAGTTCCTGATTTTACTTTTTTAGCGCCTAATTGAGCTAAAGCACGCGAGACGATTTTTTTAGCAAATGATTTAGGTTCATAGTCAGTAAAGTTTGTGCTAATGATGAAGTCTCCATCTGTTTTATTTTCACCATTTTCTGTGACAAGAACACTGACATACGTATAGGCGAAGTTTTGACGCTCTGATAAATCTAATCCCTTTGTATTTTTCAACATGATTTCTGAGGTACCATTAGAAAAAGCACAGTAATTAACCGATTTAACGCGAGGATCGAGTGCAAAACATTCTGATTCCACTGCTTTTAGGAAATTAATTTTTTCAAGTGGCGTTATTTCATTAAAGGCCGGATGATATAAATCAAGCGTGGTATAAAACTCATCACCACCATAAAGTTCTTCATTTTCCGATTTTTCTAAAATAATGGCATTATTAATGACACTAGAGATAATGAACGGAATGGAAGAATCATCACATTTTTCAGTATAGGTATAACCCATTTTTCCTTCATAAAGGCCACGGAAAGATAGACCTTGTGTGACAGATACTGAGTAGGAATCCACGTTTTGCTCGAACACCTTGCATGAAAAGTTATCATTTTTCACGACATAAATTTCCATATCTGTTAATCCGGCAGCATGTCCAGCTTCAAATAAAGTATTAAAGTTAATCATTGCTTATTCCCCCTTTGCTCCACCAACTGTAATTTCTTTAACACGTAGGGCAGGTTGACCGACATCCGTTGGAATTGAGCCACTTGAAGCCCCACACATTCCTTGTGCTCGTGCTAAATTTTCACCGACCATATCAATTTGATGTAAGATTTGAGGTCCATTTCCGATTAAAGTAGCTCCACGAACGGGTTCTGCGATTTGACCATTACGGATAATATAACCTTCGTTCACTGCGAAGTTAAAATCACCTGTTGCAGGATTAACAGAACCACCACCCATGCTTTTAGCATAAAGACCGTATTCAGTATTTGCGATTATTTCTGCACGTGTATGAGGTCCGTTAGCGATAAAGGTATTGGTCATACGAGAGGTTGGAGCAAATCGATAATTTTGTCGGCGTGAAGAACCGGTAGAAGCCATATTCATGCGACGCCCATTTAATTTATCAACCAGATAGCTTTTTAAAATCCCATTTTCAATTAAGACGTTACGCTGTGTTTTCGTTCCTTCATCATCGACATTCAGTGATCCCCAAGCATTTGGAATCGTTCCATCATCAATGGCTGTCACAAACTCACTGGCTACCTTTTGACCTAATTTACTAGAAAAGACCGACAAGCCTTTTGAAACGGAACTAGCTTCGAGCCCATGACCGCAGGCTTCGTGGAAAATCACGCCTCCGAACCCGTTATCAATCACAACTGGCATTTTACCACTTGGGCAAAGCCCAGCCTTTAACATCGTAACAGCTTGTCGAGCCGCATCTTTTGCATAGAATTCAAGGTCAAGATTTTCAATAAATTCAAATCCTTGATGAGCACCAGGTCCATGAGATCCTGTTTGCATCTCAGATTCATTTGAGGCAACAGCTGTGAGATACATACGTGTATATGTACGTGAGTCTTCAACAAGAGCTCCCTCAGAGTTAGCAATCAAAACATTTTGTTTTTTCTCAGATAGATTAATCGAGCTTTGAGAAATAGAAGCATCATAGTTTTTAATCCATTCACTCGCTTGCCGCATTTTTTCAATTCGTCTTGAAGCAGGAACATCTTCTAAATTTAATTTTATAAGATGTTGATTTACAATCTCTTGACGCACTAAGTTTAAGGGTTTTATAATTTGTTGACCAACTAAAGCTTGTGCAATTTCACGTGCGGTTTTGAGTAAGTTTTCGCGAGTGGAATCATTGGTGTAACCATAGACACAATTGGTTCCTTGAAACAATCGAATACCAACTCCATAGTCTTCACCACGATTAGCTTTATCCACTTTTCCTCCCACCATCGTGATGGTTTGAGAATCGGTTTGCTCAACGTAAAGTTCGGCAAAATCAGCGCCCATAGATAAGGCTTCATCTAACACATCTTGAATTAACAAGTGATCTAGCATCTAGTTACTCCTCCTTTGAAATAATAAGACGATGATTGCTCCCTATCAAAGTTATAGTCTGGGATCTTCATTTCCCAATCCTAATTAGTGTCTGGGGTTACAGGTCTTTTTATTTACAGTTTAAGATATTATACCACATTCTACTAAAATCTAAAGAAGGTTAATAGAAAAAATTACCAATTAAAGATGGGTTTGAAAAATGATCGATCATTAATAAAAATATCAAGTAAAGAAAAAAGGATGTATGATTCAAAACACGTAGAGGAGAAAGGTGACTAATCAGTCTTATATCTAGAGGATGATTCACTTTATATATGTGGAAGTAGATTTAGGCTTGGATTGGTACAAAAGTAAATGACGCCGTTGGCAGAGCAAGAAATACTAGAAAAAATATCAAAATCAGAGGGTGATAAACAACCGGATAAACTCAATGAAAATATGGGGGATGATTAAATGAATTAGCATTTCGCTGTTATGAAAAATTGGAGTTAAAAAAGCAGTACGAATGCAAGCGGCTCGCATGATGTCAAGCAGACAGGGATACTTTTTTGATGAATAGCTTTTAAAAGGAGTGATAAACTAAAGAAGAATGATTTGCAAGGGATGTGAATATGACGCGAAGCGGTTGCGTCTTTTATCAAATGAGACAGAGATTAAGTCAATTATTCATATTAATCGGATTCATTTGCTTTTTAATCCCGATTGGAAATTTAGCTCGGATGCAATATTATAAAGAACAAGCATCCTTAACGTGGCAACTACCACTGGGATTAAATAGCCTTGATTTATCGATGCGAGAGTTATTTTCAATGGTATATGATGAGATTCCCTCTACTAATGCTCGCATTGGAAGTGTCAGTTACTTAAAAGAAATTCCTATCCCGCTCTATCAGGGGATTGAGAATCAGCAATTGACGAAGGGGCTTGGTCATGATCCTTTATCCGTGTTACCTGGTGAAAATGGGAATTGCTTAATTTACGGGCATCGAGAGGAGTTTTTATGGGAACTTCAAGCCATTGCAGTCGGTGATGAGATTTTCGTTCAAACGATTTATGGGACATGGATTTATGAAGTGAATGAGATTCATGTGTTAAATCCGGATGATTCCTTTATTTTCGAGCAAACGAAAACTCCCACGTTAACTTTGGTAACTTGTCATCCTTTCATCTACTTTGGGCCGATTAAAAATCGATTTGTGGTTCGTGGAACATTAATTGGGAAACTTTAACTATATTTTGATGGTAAAAATCTAAATATAGTTAAAGTTTTTTTTATGACCTATGATATAATCTAATTATGAATTTGATAATCATTATCAACAGTAGATAGGAGAGAAGTGTATGATGATTAATAAACGACTCATCTCGATTTGTGAAGAGTCTAAAAAATATATGTTTTTAACCCTCCTTTGTAGTTGGATTGGGATTATATGTAACATTGCCATTATCTTTATGATGGGATTATTTATTAATGCAATGGTAGCGGGGGAGACGTTATCAAAAGGATTAAGTCATTTTTATTTGACGAAACATTTAACATTAGCGGTTGCTATTCCGTTAATTATTATCTTATTGATTGCAAAATTTATTGCTCACCATTATTATGGAAAATTCTCGTATAAATCATCAGCAAAAGCACGTAGTACCTTACGTTCTTTAATTTATGAAAAGTTATTACGCTTAGGAATGGATTATCAAAAATCACAGCCAACCTCAACGATTGTTCAAATTTCAATTGAAGGAGTTGAACAGCTAGAAATTTATTTTGGGAAATATTTACCTCAATTTTTCTATTCATTATTAGCTCCTTTAACTCTATTTGTCGTCATTTCAACGATTTCTTGGAAAGTCGCGTTAGTATTTATTGCCTGTGTCCCATTAATTCCAATATCAATTATTGCCTTAATGAAAGTCGCTAAACGTATCATGAAAGATTATTGGAATAACTATGCGGATCTTGGAGATACATTCCTCGAAAACTTACAAGGACTAACGACTTTAAAAGTTTATGGACAAGATGACATTAAGCATCTTGAAATGAATGAAGAAGCGGAAAAGTTCCGTCGTATTACGATGAAATTGTTAAGTATGCAGCTAAATTCAATTAATATTATGGATTTAATTGCTTTTGGGGGTTCAGCACTAGGAACGATTGTCGCTCTTTATCAATTCCAAAAGGGTGCCATAAATGTTGGAGAATTAATTGTCATTATTTTACTATCATCTGAATTCTTTATTCCAATGCGATTACTTGGATCTTACTTCCATATTGCGATGAATGGAATGGCGGCAAGTGATCGAATCTTTGCTTTATTGGATACAGAAGAAGTGGCAGTTAAGAACCCTTGTGATTTTAAAAAGGATTCATCTGTGAAGATTGAAGTGGAGAACATTAACTTTAGTTATGATGGAGAACGTCAAGTTCTAAATGACATTTCATTTGATTTAACAAATGGCGGTTTAACTGCAATTGTTGGAGAAAGTGGAAGTGGAAAAAGTACAATGGCGACGTTATTAATTGGACAAAAACGACCAACTAGTGGACGTATCTTAATCAATGGAGTAGATTTAACTCAGTTAAAAACTGAAGCTTTATATGAGCATGTGTCATTAGTTTCAGCGCATAGTCATATTTTTAAAGGAAGCATTAAAGAAAATTTACTAATGGCAAAACGTGATGCTACATCAGAAGAAGTGAATCAAGCCTTAAAAATGGCACGACTTGATCAGTTTATTGCTGGACTACCAAAAGGTTTAGAAACTGAAGTTTCAGAAAATGGAAGTTCATTATCAGGTGGACAAAAACAACGTTTAGCTTTAGCACGTGTGATTTTAGCGAATCGTGATGTGATTATTTTTGATGAAGCAACTTCAAATATTGATGTTGAAAGCGAAGAAGCGATTTGGGATGCTATTTATGAGTTATCACAGCAAAAAACAATTTTAGTCATTTCACATCGTTTAGCAAGCGTGAAACGTGCGAAAGCAATTCATGTGTTTAAATTAGGATCACTGGTTGAATCGGGAACACATGATCATTTAATGAGTCAAAATGGAGTTTACGCTCACATGGTTGAAAGTCAACAACAATTAGAAATGATTAGGGAGGTGGAGTAGATGAAACGTCAATCTGGATTTAAGATTATGATGCGCCTCTTAAAAGAATTAAAGCCATTAGTTGGGGTGATGATGATTACGATTACCCTTGGAGTTTTAGGGTTTTTAGCAGCTATCTCCATTGCTAGTTTTGCAGCAGTAGCACTTGGAACATTAGTTGAAGGAGCTACTATTGTTTCATTTAAAGCAGCTATCATCATCATGGCAGTTTGTGCCGTGATGCGTGGATTACTTCGTTATGGAGAACAATTATCAGGACATTATATTGCCTTTAAAATTTTATATTTATTGCGTGATAAAATCTTTGCTAAACTTCGTACACTTGCTCCCGCAAAATTAGAAGGACGTGATAAAGGAGATTTAATTTCACTGATTACATCTGATATTGAATTACTTGAAGTCTTTTATGCACATACGATTGCGCCGATTGCAATTGCGATTTTAACCAATTCGATGATTACGGCAATTTTATGGTTCATTCATCCGATTTATGGGGTGTTAGCAGCCTTCTTCTTTATTTTAGTTGGATTTGTGGTCCCTTACGCTTCTTCGAAATTAGTGAGTGAGGCTGGGGTTAATTATCGTCGTGAGTTTGGAAGTAGTAATCAATATATTCTAGATTCATTACGTGGATTAAAAGAGATTTTACTATTTAATCAAGGACAGGAACGCTTAACTCAATTAAATCAAAAGTCTGAGGAGTTAAATGAAAGTATTCGTAAAATTAAAGATCACGAAGGGATCGTGACGGGAATTACAAGTACCATTATTACGCTTGCAATGCTTGTATTCCTAGGAGTTGGAGCATACCTTTATTCAATCGGAGCCGTGACTTTAACATTAGTTTTAGTAGCGCTTGTTGTGATTGCTTCTTCATTTGGACCGGTTGTTGCATTAAGTAATTTATCGAACACATTAGCTCATACGTTTGCCTGTGCCGAGCGTTTATTCGAGTTACTAGATGAAATGCCACAAGTTGAAGAAGTGAGCGGACAAATGCCACTGACGATGAATGAGATGACACTAGATCGAGTTTCATTTGCCTATCCAAATAGTGATCACTTATTACTTGATGAAGCATCGATTCACATTGAAAAAGGTGAAAAGTTAGCATTAATCGGAGAAAGTGGAATTGGAAAAAGTACGTTTATTAAGTTATTAATGCGCTATTTTGATACAAAAAAAGGTCATGTCTTCATTGACGGAACAAATATTAAGTCAATTCCAACGGCCTCATTAAGATTGAAACAAACTCTTGTTAGTCAAGAGACGTATTTATTTAATGATACGATTGAAAATAACATTAAAATTGGTTGCAAGGATGCAAGTCTTGAAGAGGTAATAGAAGCTGCTAAAAAGGCATCGATTCATGAATTTATTGAAAGTTTACCGAAAGGTTATCAAACAAAAGTTGGGGAGCTTGGTGGAATGGTCTCATCTGGTGAGAAGCAACGTTTAGGATTAGCTCGTGCGTTTTTACATAATGGTGATGTCTTAATTTTAGATGAGCCAACAAGTAACTTAGATGCTTTAAATGAAGGATCGATTTTAAAATCAATTCAAGACTATGGACAAGATAAAACGGTTATTTTAATTTCACATCGTAAGTCAACGACTGCAATCTGTGAGAAGGTCTATCGTTTAGAAAATCAAAAGTTATATCAAAATTAAAGAGGATTTCAATAATCCTCTTCCTTTTTAAAACTATAGTGATAATGATTATCATTGATAAGGAGGGTTTATGAAAAAGTTAGGAAGAGTGGAGAAAGAAAAACAAATTATTCAGTTAATGATTGAAATTTATTGTCATAAAAAACATCAACATCAAAAGGACCTTTGTGAAGAGTGCCAAGCATTATTAGAGTATGCGCACAAACGATTAAGTTTTTGTAAGTTTGGTGATGAAAAAACGGCTTGTCGAAAGTGTCCGATTCATTGCTATAAAAAAGATATGAAAATGAAAGTCAAAGAAGTGATGAGATTTTCAGGGCCAAGACTGTTGATTTATCGCCCAGTTGAATTTATCAAACATTGGTTTTATTAAGGAGAGGAAAAAGTATGAACAAAGTAAAAAAAGGTTTATTAGTAACGATTGGATTACTTTCAATGGGACTTGGATTAATTGGTGTAATCCTTCCAGTTTTACCCACGACGCCCTTTTTACTTTTAGCATCAGTTTGTTTTGTAAAAGGTTCGGATCGCTTTGATCGATGGTTTAAAGGAACAAAGTTATATCAAAAGCATTTAGAAACGTTTGTTGAAAGTAAAAAAATGACATTAAAACAAAAATGGACGATTTTATTATTTGCCGATTTTATGTTAATGTTTCCATTTATTTTAATTGATAGTTTACATATGCGTTTATTTTTAATCCTTTTAATTCTTTGTAAGTTTTACTACTTCTTCGTTAAAATTGAGACTATTAAAAATTAAGGAGTTGAACAAATGTTATCACATACGTGTTTTTTTGGAGCATTATTAATCTATTACATTCCTAGAATGATGAATAAAAAATCAAAGTTTTTACGAAATACTCATATTGTATTAGGATCATTAGCTATTTTAGGAATGCTTGGGGAGACCATCATGAAATTTGGAACACCAAGTTTTATGAAGTATTTAGGATTTTCAGCAGTTATGTTGTTCATTGGAATCACAGGTTATCTCATGACAAAAGCTAAAAATATGAGACGTTGGCATATTATCGCGACGTTATCATTCTTTGCTTATTTAGCTCTAATCATCATCTTATAATCAGAAAAAGCACCTAGTTTTAGGTGCTTTTCCTATACGCGAATCATGAAAAAGAATAGGGTATAGAGGGAGGGAATGAAATGGTTAATTTGCAGCGAAATATGAGTGTGACAACGACGGATACGACGTGCCAATCTTGTTCGACAACAGATACAGGAATTACAGAAAATGGTTATACAGGAAGTTCGTTTGCAAGTCTCTTGGTCATTATTCTATTTGTGATTTGGTTTTTATATCGAATGGGAAAGTTATCAAATCAATAAAAAACCTCTTATCAATCTGGATAAGAGGTTTTTTATTTTAACCTAAATTTTAAGTGAATAGTTTAGGATTTTAATAAGGTATGACAAATAGACGGATGATGGTTGAAAAAAATGATAGTTTTAATTTTTTTGGTTTAATTGTATGATAGTGAGTAACAGTGGGTAGAAAATAAATAGAAAAGAGTGAGTTGAGACGCAAAGATAGGAGCGAAGAATGGATATGCAAAAAATTCATGAGTCGGTTTTCAACAAAATGGCCTTATTTTCAACTGTATCAAAAAATACCATTCAAAAGTTAAAAGAAGAGGTAAGAGTCTGTCATTTTTCAAAAGGAGAGTACGTCATTCGGGACCGTGAGGTGACAGAATTAGTTTATATTGTGTTAAGTGGAAAGGTTTCTGTTTATAAATTAAGTGAGAACGGTGAAAAGCGAATTATTTTTATTCTAGACCAGGGTCATATTTTGAATGATGATTTAGTTCAAAATCTTCCCAGTGCCGTTAATTGTGAATGTTTTGAAGAATGTTGTATGTTAGCGTATGAAAAGGCGATGTTTATTAAATTAATGCAAACAGATTTTGAGTTAACAAAAGCTGTGTTGGGTCAGTATTCATCTAAACTTCGACGAACATATCGACAATTAAAAAATGCTCCAACTAATATTGCAATGGAAAAAAAAATAGCAGCTAAACTTTATCGCCTTTGTCATGACTATGGAATTCCAACATCAGATGGATATGTGATTGATATTCCGTTAAGTGTTGTTTATTTATCACAATTGGTGGGTGCACAACGAGAAACTGTCTCAAGAGCGTTGAAAAAATTAATTGATGCTGGGTTAGTTAGATATGAACATAAGAAAATATATATATCGGACCTTAAAGCATTAGGTGATTACCACAAAACTAAATAAAAGTCAAAAAAAACACTTATTTGTGATAAAAATCACCCAATGTGTGATTTTTATCACGGAATTTAGTTGTGAAATAGTATACAATAACCTCGTTCTAGTGAAAACTAAGCAACGAGTTTTTTTATTTCCTAAGAAATGAGGTTTTATGATGGGATTAAAGATGAATAAATCAGATTTTAATACAGTCTTAGCCACACTTAACAAAGAGTATCGTATTTATGCTCCTAAAAATTTTAAGGGGCAAGGGACATTTTCAGATACTGATCGTGTTCGCTATGGAGAGATTCAATCAATTGAAGAGATTATTTTTGATGTTAAATCAAGTTTTTCATATAAAGAAGTGATTCTACCAATCACACAAACGTTATTCTTCTTTACAGAGGATGAGGTAAAAGAAGCAAAGATGAATGAAGAGAAAATATTAATTTTCTTAAGAAGCTGTGATATGCATGCCGTTCGTCGTTTAGATGAAATCTATTTAAATAATGGTGGATTCGAGGATATTTATTATAAAAAGTTCCGTGAAAAAACAAAGTTCGTTGTTATGGGATGTGCACAAAGTTTTGAAAGTTGCTTCTGTGTGGATATGGAAACCAATCGCTTTGATCAGTATGAGTCATATATTCATGTTGAAGGAGACGTCGTTTCATTCGATGTAAAGGATGAAGAATTAAGAAAGCTTTTAGTGGAATTAGACCATAATTCAACTGAAATTAAACCACAATTTGTGACTAGTAATCCGACTCGTGTTAAGATCCCAGAAAAATTAGATCTTCGAGTTGTCTACTCACCTGTTTGGGAAGAGTATAGTGCTCGTTGTATCGGTTGTGGACGTTGTAATTTTGTTTGTCCAACGTGTACTTGCTATACAATGCAAGATATTTTTTACAAAGACAATCAAAAATGTGGAGAACGTCGTCGTGTTTGGGCTTCTTGTCAAGTTCATGGCTTTACGGATATGGCTGGGGGACATTCATTTAGACAAACAAATGGACAAAAAATGCGTTTTAAAGTCATGCACAAAATTTATGACTATAAAAAGCGATTTGGATATCATATGTGCGTGGGTTGTGGACGTTGTGATGATATTTGTCCAGAGTATATCTCGTTTTCAAATTGTATCAATAAATTAGAAAAAGCGATGGATGAGGTGGAGTAATATGGAAATCAATGAATACATCCCATTTTTATCAGAAATAAAAGAAGTCATTCAACATACTGAAATTGAGTATACATTCCGAATGTCATTCACGGGAGATGTGAAACCAGGACAATTCTTTGAAGTATCGATTCCAAAGTATGGAGAGGCTCCCATCTCAGTAAGTGGAATCGGAGAAGATTTTGTAGATTTAACCATTCGTAAAGTGGGGCGTGTGACAAACGAAATCTTCAATACATATGTTGGTGACAAGTTATTCTTACGTGGTCCTTATGGAAATGGATTTGATGTGGAGCTATATAAAGATAAAGAATTAATTGTCGTAGCAGGTGGAACAGGATTATCGCCGGTGCGTGGTGTAGTAGATTATTTTGCGACGCATTCAGATCAAACGAAAGGATTTACATTAATCACAGGATTTAAGTCACCTGAAGATGTATTATTTAAGTCAGATTTAGCACGATGGGAAACATCAGCCAATGTGATTTTAACCGTGGATCAGGCACCAGAAGGGTATACTGGAAATGTTGGGTTAGTAACCAAGTACATTCCAGAGTTGAACATTGAGAATTTAAATGAAGTTCAAGTGATTGTGGTTGGACCTCCTATGATGATGCATTTTACGGTTCAAGAATTTTTAAAACGTGGCATTGCACAGGAGCAAATTTGGATTTCGCAAGAACGTAAAATGTGTTGTGGAATTGGGAAATGTGGTCACTGTAAAATTGATGATACGTATATCTGCTTAGATGGACCCGTTTTCAATTACACTAAAGGAAAAGATTTAATCGACTAGGGAGGTTAGTCACATGGATATGAATACAAAGTCACTTAAAAAAAATGCTTTCCGTGTTACTAAGCATCGAGGGGTTACAGCATCTAGGGTGCGTGTACCGGGAGGTTATTTAAAAGCTGATTTATTATTAAAAATTTATGATATTGCTAATACTTATGGAAATGGATCAGTGCATATTACAATCCGTCAAGGTTTTGAAATTCCAGGCATTAAATTTGAAGATATTCCGAAAGTTAATGAATTACTTCAACCGATTATTGATGAACTTGAGATCAATCAAGAAGTGGAAGGAACAGGATACTCAGCAGCGGGAACACGTAACGTTTCAGCTTGTATTGGAAATAACGTTTGTCCTTTTGCAAACTATAATACAACGAATTTTGCCAAACGTATTGAAAAAGAAATTTTCCCAAATGATTTACACTTTAAAATTGCATTAACGGGATGTCCAAATGACTGTATAAAAGCACGTATGCAAGACTTTGGAATTATTGGGATGACGATGCCGCAATATGATAAAGATCGTTGTATTTCTTGTGGAGCTTGCGTAAGGGCTTGTAAGAAAAAGGCAACGGGAGCTTTAAGTGCTGAGAACTTTAAAGTGTTACGTGATGGATCTAAATGTATCGGATGTGGAGAATGTGTGATTCAATGTCCAACAGCTGCCTGGACGCGTAGTCAGAAAAAATATTATCGTTTAGTGATTATGGGACGTACAGGTAAGAAAAATCCACGTTTAGCGGAAGACTTTATGATTTGGGCAGATGAAGATACAATTGTAAAAGTCATTACAAATACGTATAAATATGTAACAGAATATATCGATAAAGAAGCACCAGGTGGAAAAGAACATATCGGCTATATTGTGGACCGAACAGGATTTATGGAGTTCAAAAAATGGGCACTTGACGGAATCGAGCTAAATGATGAAATCATTGTTAAAGATAATGTGTATTGGAATGGTGTTCGATACGTATAATCCATCAGATGATACCGTTGATGATGTGAGATTGAAATGTCAGGGATTATTCATGAATTTGAAAGTTTTGGATACAATAATGAAGAAAAAATCCCGTCTTAATAAAAGGAGTTATTTATGAAAAAAGTACAATCAACTTGTAACTATTGTTCTTTAGCATGTAATATCGATTTTATGGTTGAAGATGAAACAATAAAAAAAGTCATTCCAACAAAAGGGTATCCTGTCAATAATGGATTTTCATGTATAAAAGGTCTTAATTTAGATAAACAACATTCTATCATTAAACCTAATCCATTACCTCGTTTAAAACAGGAAGATGGAAGTTTTAAACATGTTTCTTGGGATGAAGCGTTTCATTATACGGCCTCTAAATTAACAGAAATTAGCGAAAAATATGGTCGCGAAAGTGTAGCCGGAATTAGTACCGGACAATTAACTCTTGAAGAAATGGCGTTATATGGACATGTCATGCGTAACTTCATGGGGGCTAATGTAGATGGAAATACACGTTTATGTATGGCGACAAGTGTTGTTGCACATAAACAAAGCTTTGGATTCGATGCCCCACCGTATACGTTAAATGATTTTGAATTATCGGATACGATTATTTTAATTGGGGCCAACCCTGTGGTGGCACATCCAATTATTTGGGGACGAATCAAAGCTAATAAAATTCCAGGTAAAAAAGTGATTGTCATTGATCCACGTAATTCTGAGACAGCTAAACGTGCCGATTATTTCTATCGTTTAAAAGCGAAGTCAGATTTAACGTTAATGTATACGTTAGCAAATACGTTAATTGAAAAAGGATGGATTGATGAAGCTTATATCGAAGCTCATACTGAAAACTTTGAAGCTTTTAAAGAATTTGTCAAAGACTATACATTAGATCAAGTTGAAGAAAAAACACATATCACGGCACAACAAGTTCTTGAATTAGCAACGATGATTCATGAAGGAAAAAATGTTTCACTTTGGTGGACAATGGGAATTAACCAAGGCTATGAAGCCGTTCGTAATGCTCAGGCCATTATTAATATTGCTCTAATGACTGGAAACATTGGACGTCAAGGAACAGGAGCTAACTCGATTACCGGACAAAGTAATGCAATGGGATCTCGACTTTTTAGTAATACAGCCGGATTATATGGGGGTGGAGATTACGATAATTCAGTGAGACGTGCAGCTGTTGCGAATGCACTAGGAATAGAGGAGTCTTTACTTCCAACTAAACCAACGCTTCCTTATAATGCAATCATTGAGAAAATCAATGCAGGAGAAATTAAAGCTCTTTGGATTTTATGTACAAATCCTCGTCATTCATGGATTAATAATGAAACCTTTAAAGAAGCTATGGAGAAATTAGAACTCTTTATCGTTCAAGATATTTATGATGATACAGAAAGCTCAGAAAATTGTGATGTGTTCTTCCCAGTTGTTTCAGGTCTTAAAAAAGAAGGAACGATTATTAATACAGAACGTCGTTTATCAGCCGTTCGTCCTGCGTTACAAATGGAAGAGAACGAAATGAATGATTTCAATGTGATTTTAAATGTTGGAAAAGCACTTGGAATGGGGGCATTACTAGATGCGTGGCAAACCCCTCGTGATGTGTTTAACTTAATGAAAAAATGTTCAAAAGGAATGCCATGTGATATTACAGGTGTGGACTATGATGGATTAGTAGATTCTAAAGGAATTCAATGGCCATTTAAAGAAGGCGATGTTTTAACAGAAGATCAACGTCGTTTATATGAAGATGGTCAATTCTATACACCAAGTAAAAAAGCAAAATTTATGTTTGAAAATCCAATGGATAACCCATTAAAACTGAGTGAGGATTTCCCTTATATCCTAAATACAGGTCGTGGAACGGTTGGACAATGGCATACTCAATCAAGAACACGTGAAATTCCTTACGTTAATGATGCCGTGTCACATCAAGCCTACATTCATATTAATGAAAAACTTGCTAAAGAATTAGGAATTGAAAATCAAGAAATCATTGAAGTGTCTTCAATCAATGGTGTAAGTAAACAATTTATGGCCATGATTTCAGATACAGTTGCTTATGATGAGTTATTTGCACCGATTCACTATATTGAAACGAATGCCTTAACACCATCATTATATGATAGTTATTCAAAAGAACCATCTTATAAGAGTACACCAGTTCAAATCAAAAAAGTGAAGGGGGCATAAACATGGAACGCATTAAGATTGATCGCAGCAAGTGTATTAGTTGTTTAACATGTGTCACAGCATGTATTGTGTCTCATGATAGTGAAGATTCAAGAAACCGTGTCGTGATTGATAGTAAAGGAAAAAATAGTCCTATTTTCTGTCGTCATTGTGATTTACCAGAATGTGTTTATACGTGTATGACAGGTGCCATGAGTAAAAATCAAGAAACAGGATATGTTCAATATGATAAAACACGTTGTGCAAGTTGCTATATGTGTATTATGGCATGCCCTTACGGTGTCTTAAGAGCGGACCGTTTTGAACAAAAATATATTATGAAATGTGATATGTGTACTTCGACAGAATGTAAAACACCTCAATGTGTCGCAAATTGTCCAATGGAAGCTATCACACTTGAGGAGGTAAAATAACATGAACTATGTCATTGTCGGTGCCTCAGCCGCAGGTGTGAATGGTGCAAAGTATTTACGCCAAATGGAACCAGACGCTAACATCACCTTAATTTCAAAAGATGAGTACATCTATTCACGTTGTATTCTACATCATTATTTAGAGGGAATCCGAGATATCAAAAAACTTGAATTCGTAGAAGATGGATTTATTGAAAGAAATAAGATTAACTGGATTAAAGGAGTAAGTGTTGAAGCATTAGATAAGGATAAAAAAGAGTTGACCTTATCTAATGGTGATGTTGTTTCTTATGATAAAGTTTTACTAGCAACAGGTGCTTCAACCTTCTTCCCTCCAGTGAAAAATTTAAAAGAAGCTAAAAATGTTTATGGCCTTCGTAACTTAGATGATGCGATTGAAATCAAAGAAAAAGCGAAATTAGCAACAAATATCGTGGTAATGGGGGCAGGGCTTGTTGGGATTGATGCCTTAACAGGTCTGCTACACTATGGAAAAAATTTAACATTAGTTGAGTTTAAAGGACATATGCTCTCAATTCAGTTAGATAAAAAGGCTGCTAAACGATATCAAGATGCTTTTACAAACGAAGGGGTGACTCAATATTATGATACTGCGGTGCAAGAAGTCATCTTAGATGATGAAGGAGCAGTCAAAGAATTAGTCTTATCAAATGGATTAACGATTCCTTGTGATTTCTTGATTGTGGCAACGGGTGTTCGTTCAAATGTTGCCTTCTTAGAAGGTAGTGGAATTGAATGCGATCGATTTGGACTTATTTTTAACGAATATGGTCAAACCAATGATGAATCAGTATTTGGTGCGGGAGATATTTCAGGACGAAATCCAATTTGGCCAGCAGCTGTTAAAGAAGGAATTATTGCAGTAAGTAATATGTGTGGAAAAACACGTGAGTTAACAGATTTCTTTGCAAGTAAATCAACCATGAATTTTTTACATATTCCAACGATGTCACTTGGAACACCAGAACCAGCAGATGAAACTTACACGGTTGAAGTAGACTGTGACGAAGCTTTAAATTATAAAAAAATTATCCATAAAGATGGAGTAATCTATGGGGCGATTATCCAAGGAGATTTATCTTATTCGGGTGTCTTAACACAATTGATTAAAGAAAAGATAAACATCTCAAAAGTGGAAAAATCTATCTTCAATATTGATTATTCTGATTTCTTCCATTTAACAGATAACTGTGAATATACGTATCAAGAAAAGTAGAGAGTATTTTGTATCGGTAGTTAAAAACGAAAGAGGAGTTTCAACGTATGAAAAATTTGATTAGTAAGATTGCAAATCTTCCGGTTGGAGTGATTGCAACCTGTGTTGGGATGGCGACGCTTTCTAACGTCTATTTGACGCTTGGATACACAGGCATTCGTCATGTGAGTATGATGATTGCAGCAGTGATTTGGATTGCTGCGTTCATTAAAATCACGGTTCATTTTAAAACATTTAAACAAGAGTATCAAAATGTCGTTCCAGCTAGTTTATATGCCACTTTTACCATGTTAACGATGATCCTAGGGAGTTATATCTTTAGCTATCAACAGACAATTGGAAAAGCCATTTGGTTAACAGGTGTTTGTCTTCATATTCTGCATATTTTAATTTTTACATATCGAAATGTGATTAAAGGTGTGAAAAAAGAGACCTTTATTCCAAGTTGGTTTGTAACTTATAACGGATTACTAGTTTCAACCGTTGTTGGAACGGCTATGAACGAGCCAATGTTATCAAAATGTATTGTCTTTTATGGAATTACAGTCTTTATCATTATTATCCCATTTATGATTATCCGTATGATTAAACGACCAATCCCGGATGCTTTATATCATACAAGTGCTATTTTATTAGCACCAAGTAGTTTATGTTTAGTTAGTTATTTAAACGTCATCCCAAACCCTAATGCTGTCGTGGTTTATTGTTTATACGCAGCAGTCTTTGCAACGTTAATTTTTATTTTAATCAGTATCCCTAAATTTTTTAAACCTGCATTCCACCCAGGCTTTGCAGGATTAACATTCCCACTAGCAATTGGAGTGGTGGCGTCAATGAAAATGTCAAACTTCTTAATGGCACAGGGAATGGAAACACTTGGAGCATTTATTAAAGAAGTTTCAGGCATTCAAATCTATATGACAACGGCAATTATTGCTTTTGTTTTCTATAACTTTGTAAGACTTTTTGTGAAGTCTTATCAAAAATAATGATTAATTAATAGCCCTTTTAAAATGTAATTTACCCCTTATTGATAAAACCAACATTGATTTGAATCAGTGTTGGTTTTTTTATGCGTAAATTAATTATGCTTTGAATAACTTTGGATAAACTAAAGATAGCAAATAGAAATAGTAATTTTAAAAAAGAAATGGAGTGCTAGAGTATGAGATTATTAGAAAAGATAGGTCGTCTACCTGTTGGAGTACTAGCCACTTCAGTTGGGCTGGTCACGCTATCGAATATCTATTTATTACTTGGTTTTCCAATCTTAAAGCATCTTGCTATGATGGTGGCTATTTTGGTCTGGTTAGCAGCATTACTTAAAATAACAGTTCACTTTCGAATTTTTAAATCTGAGTATAAGCAGGCTGTTCCAGCTAGTCTGTATGGGACTTTTTCCATGTTGACGATGATTATAGGAAGTTATCTGGTCAATTATGAGGAAACAATAGGAAAGGCTTTTTGGTATATCGGAATATTGCTTCATTTAATTCATACGGTTGTTTTTACTTATGAGCATGTAGTGAAAGGAGTGAATAAGGATTCCTTTACGCCAACTTGGTTTGTGACTTATGATGGGTTACTTGTATCAACCGTCGTTGGGAGTGCAATGGGAAATCAAGTTTTACAAGAAGTGATCTGTTGGTATGGATTAGTGATGTTTATTATCATTATGCCGTTCATGATTCTTCGTTTGTTAAAACGTCCCATTGCAGAACAACTTTATCATACAACGGCGATTTTGATTGCCCCAGGAAGTTTAGTAATAGTGAGTTTCTTAAATGTTTTTGCAGAGCCTAATCCACTTATTTTATATGGGCTTTATGCCGTTATTTTTAGTTCATTCATTTTTATTCTCTATAACATTCCCAAATTTTTTAGATTTTCTTTCCATCCTGGCTTTGCAGGATTAACCTTCCCATTAGCAATCGGAACTGTTGCTTCGACTAGCTTTTCTAACTATTTAATAAACCACGAACTAGAGGGATTAGGAGTTTTGATTAAACAACTTTCTGGGATCGAATTATTTTTAGCAACAGCAGTCATAGCCTTTGTTTGTTATAATTTTTTAAGAATGCTTATCAGAAGCTATCAAAGCGCTCAAAACGTTTAATAAAAAAAAGTGTATCATATCGATACACTTTTTAAGATACAAGTAGTACTCCGTTGTTCCTACTTAAGAAAACTTAAACTGAATTCAAAAGGTGACGAAAATTTTGTGAAGTAGACGTCATCTTTATAGAGCTAATCGATAAATTTCGAGCGCGTCTGCTTCTTTAATTGGAACATAGTTTCCAACAGAGTCACAATCACAAACTAACTTTTGAGCTAATTCTTCAATGTGATCAGTTGGAAGATCGGCATCGCTAAAAGAAGTTGGAAGTCCTAAAGCTTTAAAGAATGATTCAAGTTTTTCAATTGCCAGTAAAGCTGTTTCTTCTGGATGATTTAAGTTGATCTCTAAATTGAAGACGCGACTTCCGAATTGAGCAAAACGATTAACATCATGATGATAGACATATTTCATCCAAGCGGGGAAGATGATAGCAAGACCTGCTCCATGAGCAATATCATACATGCCACTTAATTCATGTTCAATATCATGACTTGCCCAATCGCCAATACGGCCCATATCTAAACTGCCATTATGGGCAATCATTCCAGCAAGCATCAGTTCTGCACGAATATCATAATTGAAGGGATCATTCATGACACGTAAACCATTATCAATAATTGATTTCATGGTAGCTTCACATAAGCGGTCTGTTATGTCAACATGACGTTCGTTAGTAAAATAGCGTTCTAAAACATGTGCTAACATATCAGCAATTCCACAGGCTGTTTGATAGGTGGGAAGAGTAAAGGTTAACTCAGGATTTAAAATTGAAAAAACAGGGCGTAACGATTCATGACCGAAACTACGTTTTAAACCAATTTCGTCGTTTGTGACAACCGTTCCACTACTTGTTTCGCTACCGGCAGCGGGAATGGTTAAAATAGTCGCGAGTGGTAAACACTCATGTTCAACAGCAACGCCACAGAATAAATCCCAAACATCACCTTCATAGTGAACGCCTGCTGCAATTGCTTTAGCAGAATCAATTACACTCCCTCCACCAACTGCTAAAATAAATGGAATTTCTTGTTCTTGACAAAGGTTAATTCCTTTTCGAACCAGTGAAAGACGAGGGTTTGGTTTAACTCCTCCAAGTTCAAAGACTTCAATTCCAGCCTCATGAAGTGAGTGCATCACTTTGTCATAAAGCCCAGTTTTCTTAATTGAACCGCCTCCATAATGCAGTAGCACCTTGTTTGTATATTTTTTTAATTCCTGACCCACGCTTGCTTCAGTCTCACGACCGAAAATAATCTTTGTTCCATTTTGATAGTGAAAATCTTGCATGATAACCCTCCCTAAATTTAGATGTTATAGGATTATTTTACCTTAAATGCTTCTCAAAAGCGAATGAATAGGATAACATATTAGAGTGATAATATGTTTAATAAAAGAATGGAGATTGTGTTTATGTTTATCAATTGGTTAACTAAACTCTTTATTAAAAATTATGATCAACTCGAACGAGAAGAAGTACGAACGCAATATGTTTACATCGCAGGGATTATTGGAATTTTAGCGAACATCTTACTTTTTATAGTTAAATTCTCTGTTGGTGTCTTAACGGGAAGTATTGCGGTGATGGCAGATGCTTTTAATAATTTCTCAGATACCGCTTCATCCGTGATCACGATGATTGGGGTTAAACTGGCAAATCTTCCAGCTGATAAAGAACATCCACATGGACACGGTCGTTTAGAATATTTATCAGCTTTGCTTGTAGCTTTTATGGTGATGTTAGTTGGAGTCCAATTCATTAAATCATCAGTTGAACGAATTTTAAATCCCAGTGTTATTCAATTTGAAATCGTGTCATTTATTTTATTAGCGATTTCGGTAGTAGTTAAACTTTGGTTGAGTCGTTTTAATAAAGTAATGGGAGAGAAGGTAAACTCGTCAGCGTTAAAGGCAGCCTCTGTGGATGCACTTGGAGACGTTTTCACTTCAAGTACCGTTTTAATTTCTTTTTTAGCCGCTCGTTTTACAAGCTTTCCAGTTGATGGATATGCTGGGGTTTTAGTAGCAGGTTTCATTTTATACGCCGGTTACACGTTAGTGAAAGAAACGATTAGTCCTCTACTTGGAGAAGCTCCAGATGAGGAACTAGTCAATGATATTTATGAACGAATTTTATCATATGATTTAATTACAGGCGCTCATGATTTAGTCATTCATAACTACGGAGTCGGACGTATTATGGCTTCGATTCATGCTGAAATTCCAGCTGACCAGGATATTATGACCATCCATGATGTTATTGACCAAGCTGAACGTGAAATTTCAGAAGCCCTCAAGCTTCATCTCGTGGTTCATATGGATCCAGTTTGTATTGAAACCGATGAAATTAAAGAAATGAAAAGGGAACTAGATAAAATTATCGCAACACATCCGGCTATTTTATCGATGCATGATTTTCGAATTATTGGTCATGAACCGAATAAAAATCTTGTGTTTGACTTAGTCGTGGACGGTAGTAAGTTAACAAAAGAATTGACGGAAGATCAAATTAAAGATGCAGTGATTACTCAAATTAGACAGAGTCATCCAACTTATCGATGTGTGATTGTGATTGATAAGGCTTACCTCTAAGAGGTAAAGAAAATGTTAGAGATAGAAATTAGAAGCTATATCGCTGAAGATTGTGTTTTTTGACTGAATTATTCTATCAAACCGTTCATCAAATTAATCAAAAAGATTACTCCTTAAGGCAATTAGAAGTATGGGCTCCAAAAGAAGTTGAGACTCAAAAATGGAATAAACGCTTTTTGTCCTCCTATACAGTCGTTGCATTGATCAAGGAAAAAATCGTAGGGTTTGGAAATATTGATTGTGATGGATATTTAGATTGTTTATATGTTCATGCCAATTACCAACGTCAAGGAGTTGCAACTTTAATCTATGAGGCATTAGAACAGAAGGTAAAACGTCAAAATCATCGGATTGAGACGCATGCCTCAATAACTGCTATTCCATTTTTCCAAGCGAAAGGATTTAATGTTCTTCGTCCACAAGTGGTGATTCGTCAAGGGATTGAACTTGAAAATTTTATCATGGAAAAGGTCATAAAAAAATCAGAAACATAAGTTTCTGATTTTTTTATAGTGTACAGTTTTCAAGAACATCCTCAATGTGTCCAGCCACTTTTACTTTTCGATAAATCTTAGTGATAAAGCCTTCTTCATCAATTAAGAAAGTTGAACGTTCAATCCCAATGGCTTTTTTTCCATACATATTTTTTTCTTTTAAGACATCATATAGGTGACAAACTGTTTCATCCGTGTCTGATAATAAGATGAAGGGAAGGTCATGTTTAGTCACAAATTTTTCATGACTAGCCACGGTATCGCGACTAATACCTAATATGACAATGTCTTGCGCATGAAAAGATTCAATGGCATCACGAAAGGCTTTTGCTTGGTTCGTACAAGCAGGTGTATTGTCACGAGGATAAAAATATAATACCACTTTTCGACCACGATAATCACTTAAAGTATGTTGGTTTCCATCTGATCCTGCAAGCGTAAAATTAGGTGCTTGCATCCCTTCTGTTAAAATAATCGGTTCCATTTCTCCACTTCCTTTTATGCAATAAGATGTCATGTCTTGAAAATAATTATGCGATAAATACCTACGATTGTAAAGAAATATGATAAGATGATTAAGACAAATTGAACATGACTTGTGTTATGATTGTTGTCTAAAAATGTTTAATTTATTCAGTTAAAGGAAGGATTTTAGATGTTACTGATTTTATCACCTGCCAAAACATTTAAGGAAGAAGGCGTGAAGCGCTTCGAGTTATCTAAACAGTTACCATTTGAATTAAAAACAAAAGAATTAATTGAACATCTGCAAGGGTATACGAGAAGTGAGCTTTGTGCGTTGATGAAGATGTCAGAGGCATTAGGTGCAGTTAATGAAATGAGATTCAAACAGTTTTATGAAGTTCAAGGCGAAGCGCTATTAGGATTACATGCTTTTGATGGTGAGGCTTATAAAGGATTAGATTCGTTGACGTTATCAAAGGAAGGAATTTTGTTTGCACAAGATCATTTAAGAATTTTATCAGGATTATATGGGATTATACGTCCTAACGATTACATTAATCCCTATCGTTTAGAGATGGGAACGAAGCTAGCAAATTCAGAGGGCAAAGATTTATATGCTTTTTGGAAACCTGCGTTAACAGAATATATGTTAGAAGCTTTAAATCAAGTAGAAGGAGAGCAGGTACTTATTAACTTAGCCTCTAAAGAATATAGTAAAGCACTCGATTTAAAGCAAATCGAAACGCAATATTCAGTGGTTAATATTGAATTTAAGGAACAAAAGGGAGAGACCTATAAAGTAGTCGGGATGTATGCAAAAAGAGCTAGAGGTGAAATGGTACGTTATATTTTAGAAAATCAATTAAAGAAAGCAGAGGAATTAAAAGGTTTTAATCAAGGAGGATATCAGTTTAATCCAACATTATCCACTGATCAAACATGGATTTTTACACGTTAGTTTTCATTGTCATCCAATAAAGTGGAACTTAAAGTCAATGCTACTACTCTTTTAAAGTGACGTTTAGTTAGGTTGCAATCTTTCACCTTTCGTAATCTTTTAGAGATTTTTTGAGTTCAAGTAAATAGGAAACCTCAGCTTCGTATATGTTGCATTGTTCTTTTATCATTCGTTCTCTAAATGATGCTTGTTTTTTTGGGAGTGACGAGTGTTTGAGATAATTGAGATGAGTAAGGATTTTTTTTGTTTGACCTATTTTAGCTTCTAAATCATGATATTCATCCAGTAATGATTTAGGTTGTTTTTTTAGTATCATCATAAAAATCACCTCTAGTTAGAAGTTTGAACAAATTTTATGAAATTTATGTAATCATTGTCATCCGACATCATGATGTTGATTTTTTATGGAATCGGTGAGAAGTTAAAGAAAGGAGGTAACGAAAATGATTTTTTATTTTAGTGGAACAGGAAATTCACAGGCCGTAGCTCAGGTCATAGCAACTAGACAACAAGAGGAATTAGTGCCTATGATTCAAGTCGATTTAACAGTACCCTATTTGATAAAAGAAAATGAAAACATTGTTTTTGTTTTCCCTATCTATGCGTGGCGGCCACCACAACAGGTCATCGATTTTATTAAACAAATTGAATTTGAAAATTATTACAATCACCCCATTACCATGATTGCAACATGTGGTGAGAATATTGGAGAAACATTAGCCGTTTTTAAAAAAATGATTCATCAAAGGAAGTGGACTTTGTCTAATGCCTACTCACTTGTCATGCCGAATAATGATTTAAGATATGGAAACATTGATGCGCGCGATGAGGTGCAAAGAAAGTTAAAAAAGGTAGAGCTTGAGTTAGAAAAGATTAATCAAAATCTAACCAGACGGGCGACTGGCATTTATCAAGTTGAAAAAGGGCCATTCTCATATATAACGACGTACGTAGTAGGGAATTTGTTTAACCGTTTTGCAAGAAGTACCCATCGTTTTTTTGCAACTGGCGATTGTATTTCATGTAAAATATGTGAAAAAGTTTGCCCAATTCGATGTATAACGGTTTCAAAGAAACCTATCTGGAAAAACAGTGAGTGTACACAATGCCTTGCTTGTGTAAATTACTGTCCGAAGTCTGCCATACAATATGGGAAAAGAATGAGTAGAAAAGCGAGATATACTCACCCGTTAGTCGCTTGGCACCAATTGAATCAAAATCGAAAGCCTAAAGACTAGTTCTTTAGACTTTTTTTTGATTTTAAAAAATAATTTTCTGTTTTAAAGAGAAAAGAGGAATAAAATTCAAAAAAGAAGGAATACTAGTAAAGTTAAATCAAACATGTTTTTTAGGCTGTAAAACGACAAACATGTTAAAAAAAAATCTAAAATATGTGAAAAAAACACCTGTAACCGGTTACCGATTGAAGAAAAAGGGTATAATTTTAGTGAGAAATACGATATACTCTGAATGTGAAGATTGTGAAAAATTTTATTTAGGGATAATAAGTCAAATAATCATCTCTAAAATAAATACAAGGAGGAATTAGGTATGTTCAAGTACTTACAGCGTACAGGTAAAGCATTAATGCTTCCAATTGCAGCCTTACCGATTGCAGGAATTTTACTTGGAATTGGTGGAGCATTCTTAGGAATTGCAGGAATGAAAGATGCACCTGCAATTTATCAATCAATTGCAAATGTAATTAATAACTCTGCTTTCATTACAGCATTGTTAACGATTATGAAAAATATTGGAGATATTGTCTTTGGTAACTTACCAATTTTATTTGCGGTTGGTGTCGCAGCAGGTCTTGCTAAAAAAGATAAAGCAACAGCAGCATTAGCGGCAGTTTTTGGATTCTTAGTTATGAACCAAGTAATCTCAACATTATTGAGTTTAGGAATGACACAATTAGGTGTTTTAACTCCAGATAATGTTGGTGAATATGGAACTTATGTGACAACTAATGTTGGAATCTTCACGTTAAATATGTCTGTTTTCGGTGGGATTATTACAGGGATGGTAACATCAACATTACATAATAAATTCTTTAATATTGAATTTAATCCTGTATTCTCATTCTTTGCTGGATCTCGTTTCGTTCCAATCATTACATCATTAGTTATGGCTATTGTTGGGGTTATCTTAGCATTTGCTTGGCCAGTGGTTCAAGGTGGAATCGCAGCGTTAGCTGAATTAGTTAATAGCTCAGGAAACTTCGGAACATTCTTATTTGGATTAATTGAACGTGCGTGTGTACCATTTGGATTACACCATGTATTCTATACACCATTCTGGTATGGTTCATTCGTTGAAGCTAATTTATTAATTGACGGTGTTCATACGACAGTTCAAGGTGCTAATACTGCTTACTTCGTTCAATTAGGTTCAATGGGTGACTTAGTTGGATTAGGAAAAGAAGGAATGCACGAGATTGTAAATGGAACAACTCGTTTCATGGCAGGGAAATTCCCATTCATGATGTTTGGTTTACCGGGTGCAGCTTTAGCTATGTATAAATGTGCAAAACCAGAAAAACGTAAAGTGGTTGGTGGTTTATTAGGAGCCGCAGCTTTAACATCTTTATTAACTGGTATTACTGAACCTCTTGAATTCACATTCTTATTCGTTGCTCCAGTATTATTCGTTGTACATGCTGTTTTTGCTGGGTTATCATTCATGTTAATGGGAATGTTAAATGTATTCATCGGGATGACGTTCTCTGGAGGATTAATTGACTTTACATTATTTGGATTATTACCTGCAGGTGCGGGAGTATCAACAAATTGGTATTGGGTATTAATCATCGGTGCGATTTACTTCGTATTATACTATTTAGTATTCAGCTTCTTAATCAAAAAGTTTGATTTAAAAACACCTGGTCGTGAAGATGATAATGAAGAAGTAAAATTATACTCTAAAAAAGATTTCCAAGAAAAAACAGGTCAAGTAGAAGCTCAGTCATCTTCAGCTGCAGCAGGAGAAGATATTTGGAAGCAAAAAGCTCCATTAGTATTAGCTGCTTTAGGTGGAGAAGGAAATATCGAAAACTTAGATGCTTGTATTACACGTTTACGTGTTGAAGTAAAAGATACAGCTAAAGTAGACAAAGAACAATTAAAAGCATTAGGAGCCGCTGGAGTTATGGAAGTTAAGGGTGGAGTTCAAGCTATTTTTGGTGGAAACTCAAATACACTTAAAAACCATATCTTAGATATTATTGGTGACTAATTAAAAAAGCATGGCGAATAGGCCATGCTTTTTTTGAACGAAAAACTCTATAAGGTTAAAAGGAACCACTACATTCTATTAACCAGTATAGAGTTTGACACTATAATCCCATTTTATATTTTATATTACATTAAAGGAAAATTTTGAGACGTAACTGTTCCTTGCCCTGCAGACATTGTTCCGGTTGTTTGGGTTGGATAGGGAACAAATGATTGTTGTACCACTTGAGTAGGTGCAATGGTTTGTTGGACGACTTGCGTTTGGTTTTGTTGTAAGAATGGTTGTTGCATGATAGGAGTTGCAACAGGTTGAGGTGTAGCAAGGTATTCATCATAATAATAAGCTTCGGTTGTTTGACTCGGTGCAGTTACATAGTTATGTTGCGTATGATGATGATGAATATTTCGAATCACAACTGGTTTGATATGATCAACACGATGATAGTGATGTTGTTGATAAGGGCAAACTGTAGTTGGTTCTACCACCTGGCAACATGTTTCGTATGGCCCCATTGGTGGCATAGCAGGTGTCATTGGCGTAGGATTACATCCTGAGCATCTAGTATTTGTATTCATGATTTAGAACATCCTTTCATTTTGTAATTCAGTTACAGTATAGTATATTATCTTGGCTTATTTTTGAATGGTTTTGAGCCTATCACAAAATAAAAATTGAAAGGATTCTTTTACTTTTTATTGTTTTAGAAAGCAACATTGATCATCCCAATAATTAGTGAGGATGAACTGTCAAACGGATAAAATATAATCGGATTGATTTTACTCAGAAATAGAGTAGCCATGATATCTGATTTCATGTTTCTAATCATAACTACAATAACGCTTTGAAAAATCACAATCGCATCAAGATGCAAGATTCTTCCTTGATAGTCAGGAGAAGCCTCAGATTTATTATAAGATAAATACGGGATGGAAATTTGAAGTCAAATTGAGCTTATTATGAAAAAGAAGACTCTGGTGTTGGATTTGCTATTTAGAAGTGAAGCATATCTCTGAATTTTCAGTTTCTGTCATGAATGCTTGACGAATTCCTATTAGTTTAATACGTTTTCCATTAAAATCAGAAATTTAAATCATTCATTCGAATAAGTATTATAGGTGATGATATCTTCATTTTATACCGATTACTCCTTTTATAAAGGCACTGTCGTTACTTCTAAAAATTCAACAATATAGGTTAAATAAAGACATAAAAAAAGAGCCATTGGCTCTTTTTTTATGATTCAATGATGATTAAAGGAACCATCATTTCTTCTTTTGTTAATCCGGCATGAGTAGCTCCAAAGTCGAATCGTTTGGTAGTCATAGCTAAATAGCCAAGTACTTTTTTACCGGTTGCACATGCAAGGTAATCTCCGAGGAAATCAGTTGTTTTTCGGTGTGATAGTCCTTGTCCAAATAGTTGTTGATTCAGGACTTCTTGTTTGCTTAATAGGATGAATTCTTCTCCAAATAATCGGTTAAAACGCTCTTCAAATGCTTGCTTCATTTCAGGCTTAATGAAAAATGAAACGGCACGTTTTTCAATTGAAGGTGGCATGATAAAGCACTCATCTAATTCTTCGTATTCATTTAAATAAATGGTCGGTTCAACATCAATTAATCCATGATCAGCTGATGCAATAAATAAGGTATTAGATGTTGTTTCTACGATTTGTTTAAATAAATCATTAATTTCTTTTATTTTTTCTTTTGTTTCGTTTGAGTAGCATCCTGTTGAGTGCATTGTTTTATCTGGATCTGGCCAGTAAACAAAGATAAATTTATCATGAGGTGCATCGCAAAGTTTTTTTAACTCTGTAAAGACTTCTTTTGCTGATTCAACGCCTATTTTTGTGTTTTTACCTTGATACGCAATATAAGCAGGTTCTATCATGTAAGTTTTAATGCGTTGGTTCGTCGTTTGTTCAATTTTATCAAGAATATGTTCATACGGCATACAAGTGTGACCAGCATGTGGAGCGTCAATTTTTTCACCACTATAGCTATCCGTATTAATGAAGGTATCAATAAAACGTCCGTATTCTTTAAAGTATAAAGACCAGCCAAGCCATCCGTGTTCATTTGGTGATTTTCCACTGTAGTAAGCCGTCATTGCAGCTGTTGTCGTAGAAGGAAACACAGAGGTTAATTCTTTTATGATGTTTTGGTTTATAAAATCATCTGCTTTTAAATTTTGATTTAACATATCAATTCCCATTCCATCAAAAACCATTAAGACAACGTTTTGATGAGGTTTGTTTAAGGAGTTAGATAAGTCTTCAATCGTTGAGTAGTTAGATTCAATACCATAATGAGTTAAAATCGTAGAAATGGTATTCATAATACTATTGTTATAGTCTGGGTAGACAATATTTTTCATTTTTTTCACCTCTTTATTATCTTTTTTATTATAAATCATTTCCTAATGCTTAATCTACCTCAAAGCTTTTTATTTTGAAATTACTATCTTCTAATGTGAGAATTGAATCCGAAAATCTAGTTGCCAAAGTCATATCATGAGAAACAATGAATTGGCATAATCCCTGTTGTTTTAGTGGGTGAATCAAGTGGATATCAAATCTAGTTATTTTTTGATTTATAAATTCAATGGGAACAAAGTTATTATCATAACCAATCACAACCACGTCCTCTGAAGTTTGATTTTGGCAAACTGTGAGTATGATGACACATAGGATAAGAAATCGTATATAGTTTAGATTTTAAATTCATTGTTCTTCCTATTAGTTGCGGAAGCGCACGGTTTCATTTAGGCTCTTTTGGCGCGCATAACATATAAAAGAACAATAAAAAAACTCCCGTCTCTAGCTCATTTACTAGAGGACGGGAGTTTTTAGTATCTCACGAGGCCAACCTCATCAAGTACGACAAATAAAATTTGCTATAGCACGATAACGGGGGCAAGGGATTCAAAATAGTCTACCTAAAATCGAACTGATTTTTTCGGTGTTTAGCTCAGAGAGGTGTTCCATATTGTTTTAATATTTACACTCACCCTACGGAAACTCTCTATGATTAAAATGAAACCTTTACTATTTCTCTTCATTGTCATTTTTTATCTTAAAACATCCTATAATGCCCAAATGATAAATTGTCAACCAAATAGAAATGATTTTAAAAAAAATCAGAATGAAAAAGTATTAAAAGAACAAGGAAAGGCATCCTAAAAATAAGCCAAAACTCTAGTATTTTTGGAACTGGATTTACAAATTTCGTTGACATTCGACATCTGGAATAGTAGAATTTGAAACTGAGTCCCAATTTCTATTTTGGAGAGGTGTATAATGAATTTTACAAAAGGATATAAAACAAGGCAAAGAAGTCAAATATTAGGGTATCTCGCTAATAATTCTGATCGACATATAACGGCAGAGGATATCATGAACCACTTTAGTAAGAAGGGCGATAAAATTGGAAAATCAACGATTTATCGATATTTGAATGTATTAATAGAAAAAGGTGTTATACGAAAGTATGTCGAGGGAAAAAGTAAGATGGCCTGTTATCGCTATGTTAAGCAAGTTTGCTCTAAACAAAATATATATCATTTAAAATGTGGTGTGTGTGGTACTATTTTTGATACGGAGTGTGAAGCATTAGATGTTGCCGTTGTTTCTTTAGCTAGGAAGAAACATTTTACTTTAAATTTAAAAGAGACATTATTTTACGGTGTCTGTGAACACTGTTTGAAGGAAAAGAAAGACGAGTAGAAAGAAGAGAAAAGTTATGTTAAAAAATATTTTTAAAATTTATATTGAGGATTTAAAGCGTATCTTCACAAATTATGCTGCTTTCGTTGTCATTTTAGCACTGTGTATTTTACCATCACTTTATGCTTGGTTTAATATTAAAGCCTCTTGGGATCCATATTCTCAAGAAGCCACAAGCCAAATTAAAATTGGAGTGGTAAATAATGATGAGGGAACGATACTAAATGGAGAAGCAGTTAATATCGGAGACCAAGTTATTGAAGAATTGAAAAAAAATGATCTCATGGGATGGCAATTTGCAAGTGAAGAAGAAGCTGAAAAGGCACTGGATGAGGGAACATACTATGCAACGTTAACCATTCCAGGTAGTTTTTCAAATGATCTTACCTCTTTAGTTACAAATGATGTTCATAAAGGTCAGATTATCTACCGAGTAAATGAAAAAATTAATGCAATTGCACCTAAGTTAACAAGTAAAGGGGCAACAGGTGTTCAAGAAAGTGTAAATGAAACGGTCATCAAAACAGTAAGTAGTGTCTTATTAGAAACAGGGAAAAGTCTTGGTCTTGAAATTCAAGATACGCTACTTCCCAAATTAGCTTCTGTAGCAAACAGTTTAAATGAATTAACAACAAAATTTGGTTTGATTAATGAAACTGTCGCAAAAGCCAATGATGGGGGATTGAAATTGAAAGATTTAATATCTCAAATTCAAAGCGACTTACCAAAAATTCAAGAAACGTTAACCTCTGCACAGACGTTAACAAGTAGTATTGAAACGTTTATTTCAACCTCACAAGGAAGTATTAATGATTTATTTCCAACAGTGAAAGCTGATCTTCAACTCGTGACTGATATCACAGCAGAAATGATGAAGTATGTCGATGGACTTAAACAAGCAATTGAATCAGGTTCTGCAGAAGCACCAACGATGATTCAAAATTTAATTACAAAAGTGAATAGTGGAGAAAACCTAGTCGAATCTTTAGTTAAAGTACTAGAATCTTTTAATAAAATTTCATTTGGAAAGCCATTGACAGGAATTATTGAACAATTAAATGGAATAAAAACAGAGCTTGTAAATATCTCTAATTTTTTACAGACATTATTTGATGAGGTTGTGAATAGTGGAGAACCTGATTTAACGCTTTTAAGTAAAGTTCAAACGGTTTTACAAGATGTTCAAACCATTTCAAGTGATTTAGTTAATCATTTTGATGATAAAGTTGCAGCTCCTTTGAATTCAATTTTAGATGAAGCTTATAAAACCTCTCAAAATGTTTTAACCGTTTTAAAAGATGCAGAAGCTAAATTACCTCAAGTTAGTGAATTATTAAATGTTGCTTATGAAGGAGCAGATACAGGAATTGAAGCGATTCAATATGTGAATGAAAAATTACCTCAAGCAGAAAATATTATTGCTGAGTTAGCAGGTAAGGTAACGGATATTAATAACAGTCAAGAGCTAAAAGATGTATTAGAACTGCTTCAATCGGCCGTACAAGAACGTGAAGATTTCCTATCAAACCCAGTGGAACTTGTAGAGGAAACAGTGTTTCCAATGCATAATTACGGAACAGCTATGACGCCGTTTTATAGTGTTTTAGCCATTTGGGTAGGAATGACGTTACTCGTTTCAATGTTATCTGTCAAGGCAAAAGGAGATTATCATCCAATTGAGGAATATTTCGGTAAATTCTTATTGTTTGTTAGCATTTCTCTTGTTCAAGCGTTGATTATAGCATTAGGAGACTTATATATCTTAAAAATTTATTGTATGAATTCTGGTTTATTTATTGTAAGTTTACTCTTTACAGCCGTGACTTTCACCTTTATTGTTTACTCACTCGTTTCAGTCTTAGGTAATGTTGGGAAAGTTGCATCCATTATTTTATTAGTTCTACAAGTGGCGGGTTCTGGTGGAACCTTCCCAATTCAATTAACGCCGAAGTTCTTCCAAATGATTAATCCATTTTTACCATTTACGTATTCGATTTCAATGGCACGGGAAGCCATTGGAGGGGTTGTCCAAACCGTATTAACGAAAGATATCGTGATTTTATTGATTTTTATTAGTGCGGCCATTTTAGTGGCTATCTTCTTGAAAAAACCACTGAATAAATTATTGAGTGGTTTTGCAGAGAAATATGAAGAAAGTGGTCTTGGGGAATGAAAAATAGCAGGGGCTTTATCCCTGCTATTTTTAGTAATATAGATGATAATCTAAACAAAATCCAATTAAAATACCAATGGCATAGCTTACTAAATCTTGAATCAAAAAACCATAGCCTAAAACTAAACCACCAAGTGTGGATGCTCTTATTTGATTAATCCAATCGGCTTGGTACAATTGACTGAATTCAATCAAATAAGAAAAGATGAAGGCGAGAAGGAGACTTTTGATCAGTGTTCCATTAGGGTGTAAAAATTGAAAACCAAAATAGACCATCATTGCCCATAATGTATCTCCAATATATGGCGCAATTGAATCGGGAAAAACGAAAATGAATTTTCTAGAAGCTAGTCCGAGTCCAATGGTTAACACCACCATAAAAAAATAAATCCTTCTTTTTTTCATTAATAAAGCCTCCTTTTATAGCGATAATCCTATCACAATAAGCGTGGGGAAACAATGGCAATGAGGGAGTTTTTTTGCTAAGAAATAACCCTCACAAACATCATAAAATGATAGATTCAATATCAAAAAAGCAAAAAGTTGATATTGAATCTTTGAAGATAGTTGACAGGCATTTTTAGATATGATATATAAGAATTATACAAATTAGCACTCGTTTATTAAGAGTGCTAATAAAGTAAAAACAGAGGAGCGATTGAATTGAAACAGTTTAAAGCCGAATCAAAACGATTATTAGATTTAATGATTAATTCTATTTATACCCATCGAGAAATTTTCTTACGTGAGTTGATTTCAAATGCAAGTGATGCCATTGACAAGCTATATTATAAAGCCTTGACAGATTCGAATTTAAGCTTTAATCAAGAGGACTATTATATTAAAGTAACGGCTGATGAGACAAACCGTACAATTACGATTTCCGATACGGGAATCGGGATGACAGAAGCACAATTAGATGATCACTTAGGGGTCATTGCAAAAAGTGGATCATTACAATTTAAAAAAGAGACTGAATTAGAAGATGGACATGATATTATCGGACAATTCGGAGTTGGATTCTATTCTGCCTTCTTAGTCGCTGATAAAGTAACTGTGATTTCAAAATCAATTGATTCTGATCAAGCTTACAAATGGGAATCTTGTGGAGCAGATGGATATACCATTGAACCATGTGAAAAAGCGACAGTCGGAACAGATATTATCTTACATTTAAAAGAAAATAATGAAGATGAAAATTACGATGAATACTTACAACAATATAAATTAAAATCAATTATCAAAAAATATTCAGATTTTATTCGTTATCCAATTAAAATGGATATTGTGTCTTCACAGTTAAAAGAAGGTAGTGAAGATGAGTATGAACAAGTAACCGAAGAGCAAACAGTTAACAGTATGGTTCCAATTTGGAAGAAAAATAAACGTGAATTAAGTGATGAAGATTATGAGAATTTCTACACAGAAAAACATTTTGGATATGACAAACCATTAGCACATGTTCATTTAAGTGTAGATGGAAATGTAAGTTATAATGCAATCTTATATATTCCTGAAAAAATGCCATATGATTTCTATACAGCAGAATATGAAAAAGGATTAGAGTTGTATTCTAGCGGTGTACTAATTATGAATAAATGTGCTGACCTTTTACCAGACTACTTTAGTTTTGTAAAAGGAATCGTCGATTCAGAGGATTTATCACTCAACATTTCACGTGAAATCTTGCAACATGACCGTCAATTGAAATTAATTGCGAAAAATATTAAAACAAAAATCAAAAACGAATTAGAAAAAATGATTAAAAATGACCGAGAAAAATATGAAACATTCTATGAGTCATTCGGTCGTCAATTAAAATTCGGTGTATACAGTGATTTTGGAGCAAATAAAGATGTCTTACAAGATTTATTAATGTTTAAATCATCACATGAAGATAAATTAGTCACATTAGAAGAATATGTATCTCGCATGCCAGAAGATCAAAAACATATTTATTATGCCGTTGGAGAGTCAATTGAGCGTATTAAAAAATTACCTCAAACAGAAGCCGTGCTTGATAAAGGATATGAAATCTTATTCTTTACAGAGGACATTGATGAATTTGCTATCAAGATGCTAATGACTTATAGCGAAAAAGATTTCAAATCAGTGTCGAGTGCCGACTTAGACTTAGATACGGATCAAGCAGACGAAGAAGCAACAAAAGAATTTGCGTCAATCTTTGAAAACATGGCGACAAGTTTAAAAGGAAAAGTAAAATCAGTTCGTGCTTCTCGTCGTTTAAAAACTCATCCGGTTTGCTTAGCAAATGAAGGAGAGTTATCAATTGAAATGGAAAAAGTATTAAATGCCATGCCAAATGCTCAGCAAGTCAAAGCGGATAAAGTTTTAGAAGTTAACGTAAATCATGAAGTGTTTAAATCATTGCAAACGGCTTATGAACAAGATCGCAAAAAGTTTGATTTATATACAGATGTTTTATATAACCAAGCTTTATTAATTGAAGGATTATCGATTGAAGATCCAGTGGCATTTACAAATAATGTTTGTCAATTAATGAAATAATAGACTCTATTTCTAAAATATTTTATGTCTTAGATGTATCGAGCACCTTGAAGGATTTAACCTTCAAGGTGTTTTTTTAGGAAGCGAGACAGATTATGGAGATGAGTGTTATACAAGGAAGATTCTAATTTTAAATGAAATGACAAAAAAGTATGGGGAATTAGATTGAATATCTGTCTCATACTTAATTTATAGTTTGATAAATTGAGATTACATTACATGAGAATTTGACCTATAATTTGAATTTGAGCGTAACATGGCACAATATCAGTTACAGAAATGAGCCCCATTGGAAGTGTAATTCCAGAAAAAGAAAATAAATTGTTTTCAGATAAGTGGTCATTCATTGTCATCGAAGGAGGCGTAATTGAAATTCCTGTTGGACTCAGGACATGAAACTCTCCAGGTAATAAGTCGGTACCAGGGACATTAATCGCAGTTAAATTTCCCAAGTGTCATAGATTGATGAGATAGGCGATTATATCTGAATTTATAAGAGTTGTCATCTTCATGCCAGACGGTTCATCATGAAATGTCACAGACTGAACTTCTTTTGTTATACACACTAATGATTGGCAATTGTGATAGACTGGGTGTCCTGTTTCCCGTTTCTAGGATTTAATAAAATCTCATTTTGAGAATTTGGTTTTGTGTAGGTATATCCTATTTTGACAGTATTGGATACGATATCATTTAAGGAAGCGACATGACTGACGTTGACAGCGATTGTTAAAATGAGTTCATTGAGCGGATGAACGGTGGCGATAGCTTTAATGTCATAATAATGATCAAATTAAGCGGTTTCGTAGGAAATCACTGTTTCTTCCGGTGGATAAATATGATTCTCTCGTAGAATAATATGAATGCTTTCCCAGATAGGGGTTAAGTCAGAATCAAATATTTCACGAAAGACGATATCATGTAAATCAGTATCTCCATTCTTTAAAGAAAGTATTGAATACTTAATGATTTCATTTGGGGCCACAGAAGCAACACCTTTTATTTTTTAAACAAAAATACTTGGATGATAGGTTGTGAGTTGTGATAAGTTGTTTTCACTGAAATTTGATTTTAAGACTTCCTTTTCAGATGTAAACGAATATTTAATTGTTGCTATATTATTTAAAATTCTCGTCAATAAACACACCTCCATATTCTTTATTAATTGATCAGCTCTATATAGTTTATGTAAAAAAGATAAGGTAATTAGGCAATTAGAAGATTAATGCCATAATAGAATAGAGTAGTAAAAAAAAGCAATTAAATAGCTTAAGTTGTCAAAAATGGAAAGGTTGTTTATAATTTATAGGTGAGTAAAGCGTTATTAACGTTACTTCTAAATCTAATCGGTTAAATGAAGACAGGTTAAGACGTTAGTCAGAAAGTATGGTGAACCAATGAAGAAACAAACAAAAGAAATGATTTGGATTGGAGTCGGATTGATTCTTCTCTCATTATTTTTACACTTTTTACATGTCATCATATTTAAAGATTTGCATCACACGTTAATCTTTTTATTTGCTGATATTGCTTTTATTCCAATGGAAGTGTTCTTTACAACCCTCGTGATTGAACGATTACTTGAAAAACGTGAGAGTCATCATGTTAAAGAGAAATTAAATATGTTGGTTGGCGTTTTCTATGCCGAAATCGGGACACAGCTTTTATCTTATTTTGTAGAGCAAGATGATAACGTCTATGTTTGTAAAAAATTACGTGTTCAAGATCCTTCCGTTTGGGATGAAAATTACTTTAAACGATTACAAGAATTAAACTCGACTTATCACTATGAAGTTTCTCTTGATAAAGTGGATTTAAAGCAGTTACATGATATTTTACATGAAGGGAAAAATCTATTGATCACGCTGGTCACAAATGAAAGTTTGCATGATCATGAAACATTTACTGAAATGTTAATGTTAATCTTACACTTAAAAGAAGAACTAGATATGCGAGATTATGAGTCATTAACAGAAACGGAAAAACTCCATCTGACACATGATATGGAAGCGTTATATCGTTACTTAACTTATGAATGGTGTCATTATTTAAATTACCTCAGCAAAAATTATCCCGGATTATTTAGTACAGCGATTATGTTGAGTCCGTTTAATAAAAAACATCAACGTCAGGCTCTAGAAGATCATAAAGGGGGAGCATGCTAATGGCTCTTCTTCATAAAAAGGACAGTGTCGGACTCATTGCTTTATCTAATGGTCCTGCTCTAATGATGAAAGACACGTTTGAACAATTAGAGCAGGTATTAAAGGAAATGGGACTTAATGTTATTTGGGCACCTAAATTGTACCGCCAAGAGAGTGTCTTTCAGGCATCTGATTCAGAAAAAGCAGAGATGTTAATGGATTTTTACCGAAATGATGAGCTTGTAGCTATTTTTGATGTCTCAGGTGGAGATTTAGCAAATGGCGTTTTATCTTATTTAGATTATGACCTCATGAAACGTTATCCAAAACCATTTTTCGGGTATAGTGATTTGTCGGTGGTTGTAAATGGATTATATACGAAAACCCACCATAAGACGTATTTATATCAAATTCGTAACTTAGTAAGTGAGGATGCCTCAAAGCAGCAACAGTGGTTTAAAGAAACGCTATTTCACCAAAAAGATACCTTGTTTCAGTTCGATGTTGAATGGATTCAAGGAGAAACGTTGGAAGGAGAGCTTATCGGTGGAAATATTCGTTGCTTTTTAAAGTTAGCGGGTACTCCTTATTTACCAAGTTTCGAGAAAAAAATTTTATTGCTAGAAAGTTATAGTGGTGATGTGGCAAAAATGGCGACGTATTTAAATCAGTATAAGCAGATGGGGGTATTTGAGCAGATTAATGGACTGATTTTGGGAAGTTTTACGGAGATGGAACAAAAGCAATATGAACCAGATATCGTATCTCTTGTTAAAAGCATTGTTAATTTACCACAGCTACCAATCGTTAAAACATCTCAAATTGGACACGGACCTGATTCGAAGTGTGCGATCATTGGCGAAAGATTAATGATGAAGAAAGAAGGATAAAACATGAAAGAAAAGCAACAGGTAAATTGTGCAACGTGTGAGCACAATGTCTTTAATGTGTGCATGAGTTATCACGGGTATTATTTTCATGGTGAAGCCATCGGGGATGAAGAAGTCGAATGTGAGGATTGGGTACTAAATCCTTATTCTTATCCGACACAATTAAAGTTAAAAAAATAAAACTCGCATTTGCGAGTTTTATTTTTTTCGTCGTTTTAAACAAATCCCCGTTCCAATACTTAAGGCTCCTAGAGGGAGGAGAATACTTGAAAGTCCAGTTTCAGGAGCGATGCGAGGTCCCACTTGAACTGTAACGGTTTTAGACGTTGTCGAACCGTAAGAATCTGTGACTTCAAAGGTTAAGCGATACATTCCAATTTGAGTTAAATCAATGGTATTTTCTTTTAATTGAATCCATTCAGTAATATCACCATCTTCTTCATCGTAGGCCGTTACGTAATCCATTGGATCAAATAGTTGGTTGAGCTCAAGTTGTAGTGGATCATCGATGATTAAAATTGGAGCAGCGTTTCCGTTGAATTGAAGTGGAATCATCACTTGACCACTAAATAGGGTTGAAGCTGCACCAAGGCTGACTGCCTGTTCAAAAGTGAAAGATTCATACTGAGCTTGCCAAACATTAAGCCAGTTAATTGTATGTTCTGTTTCTTCATAGTACCCGTTATTTGAAATGGTTACCGGCGTGATGAAAGCAGAATCTAAATCATGAATTGGATTAAGTAAATGTGCATTTTCACCAGAAAAGACATTTAATCCACTTAAAGTAATACGTTGTTGCATTAAGTTAAGTTCTGTTAATTTTGTTAGCGTCATGAGGGGGCTAATATCTTGAATGCTATTATTTGATAGACCTAATTTTGTTAAGTTAATAAGTGAAGAAAGCGCCGATAAATCATTAATTTGATTGTAATCAAGATAAAGAACACTTAATCGAGTGAGAGAGGCTAAGGCATTTATAATTTTAATTTGATTGTAGGATAAGTCAAGAGCATTTAAATTGATTAAGGTCGCAAGGGCAGAGATATCTTCGATTTGGTTACGATCAAGTGTTAGGGTTATGAGGTTTGTTAAGTTGCTTAAGCCAGAAATATTATAAATTTGGTTATGATCAAGTGTTAATTCAGTTAAATTGCTTAAGGTGTTTAAACTAGAAATGTCAACAATCTCGTTGTCAGCTAAATGAAGCATCTGTAAGTGAACAAGTTGATGTAAAGGACTGACGTTACGAATAGTGTTATGAGATAAGTGCAGTTCTTGTAACTTATTTAAAGAAGCAAGAGGGGATAAATCTTGAATTTGATTGTTTTCAAGATAAAGGTTTGTCAGTTTTGACAAAGAAGCAAGAGGAGAAAGATCTTGTATATCGTTATAAGATAAATCTAGACCCACTAGATTTACACATTCTTCTAAACCAGTAATGTTTGTGATTCCTTTATGGTCTAAATAAAGAATGCCGGTGAAACTTCTTAGTTGACCTTTTGTAATGTCAGCACCTGATGATTGTCCAAGCTCTGCGTTAATCGCAGCTTTTAAGGCGGGATCAGGGATGTTGACAATTTCATTACGATCAACAGATGTATCCTCAATTCTTGGGTATTGTTTAGGAGAGTAATCGGCTTCATCTGTATGAGCTAAAACTGAGGGAGCCGATATAGCTAAAAGACAACAAAAACAAAGGGTAAATAGACTTGAGTATTTAAAATTAACCATAATAATTCCCATCCTTTATTCAAAATATCTATGTTATTACGTTTTGCAAAGAACGGTGATTTATTCGAGATTTTAAAAGAAAGTGTCGAAAAAAATCTGAGTCATTCAGTTGAAAAGAATTGACTAAAAAATAATTGTTAGCATATACTGTTATTAATAATCGAACAATGAGGTGAAAACATGAATACAGTTCTTAACTAATTGAAAAATCGCAAAAGCATAATCGGTTTGTTCGTGAGAATGCCTCACATTTTTTGTTATGCGTTGCGACATTAGTTAAGAAATGAATGGACACACCTTAAGGTCAGAAAACTTTTTCGTTGTCGATGAATCATTTCATCGATTTTTTTTATTGTTTTTGAAAAGAGCTTAACTAATGGTTAGCAACTCAAGGATGGAAACCGATTTCAAAATCATAATCGGGGTGATAAAATGTCAAAGATACGTATTTTGAATGGTTCGTTTCATTATCCTAATACGAATCAGTTAGTATTTGAAGGATTAAATTTAGATATTGAGGCCACATGGAAAAGTGGAATCGTTGCTAGAAATGGAATGGGCAAAACGACATTGTTAAAATTGATTCATGGAGATTTGAAGTTAACAACAGGAGACTGCCAAAAAGAAATTGAAACAGCCTTTTTTCCGATTACGTTTAAGCATTCTGATGGGGTTGTCCTTGAATTAATGAAAAAAGAAATTGGCCCTTATGTCGAATGTGAACAAGTCATGGCCGCTTTTTTACAAGGGGAGGCATCTGAAGAAGATTATTACGAGGCGCTTAACACCTACTTAGAATATGATGGGTATGAGATTGAAAGTAAAATAAAAAAAGAAATTCATCGTTTAAATCTTTCAGATGATATCTTATCAAGAGAATATGAGACGCTAAGTGGTGGAGAGCAAACGAAAATTCAAATGGTTATTTTATTTTTAAGGCCGCAGACTTTCGTGTTGCTAGATGAGCCAACGAATCACTTAGATAAAGAAGGGATTGAGCAACTGTCCAATTATCTAAAATGTAAATCGGGATTTTTATTGGTTTCTCATCATCGTCATTTTTTAGATGCGTGTGTGGATCATATTATTGCTTTACAGGGCCATTCTGTCGTGGTTCAACAAGGAAATTACAGTTCATATGAATATGATTACGAGTTGAAGAGGGAGTTTGAGTTAAAGCAACGAGACAAAATTGAAAAAGATATTCGCCGTCTAGAGGAAGTCGCCAGAGATCGACGTAATTGGTCAAATGCGCGTGAGAAAGAAAAAATTGGAGCCGGTGATAAGGGATTCGTCAGTCATCGAGCAGCTAAAATGATGAAGCGTGCATTACATGTGGAAAGACGTATCGATCAACAATTACAGGAGAAAAAGGAACTCATCAAACACAAAGAACATATTCCGTATTTAAAAATTACTCAACATCAGCAAGTATCCGTACTTTACCAAGTGTCACATTTAAATGTTTCATATGGGGATAAGATGATTTTACGAGATATAAGCTTTACGCTTGAAGCAGGAGAACGCCTGGTTATTGAAGGCCCTAATGGAAGTGGGAAAACGACATTAATTAAGAGTTTATTAGAACAAATTCCATACGACGGGATGATTAAACGTGATAATCGAGTAAAGGTGGCTTATGTGTCTCAATTTCCGAAGTATCAGTCTGGATTTTTGCGTGATATTTTGCAAATTGAACAACTTGAAGAAGCACGATTTAGAAGTATTTTAGGAGCACTTAGTTGTCATCGTGACATTTTTTTGCGTGATTTATCAAGCTTTAGCTTAGGAGAATTAAAAAAGGTTGAGATGGCTAGAAGTCTTTATAATCCGAGTCAGGTTCTTATTTGGGACGAACCGCTGAATGGACTTGATATATTAAGCCGAAAAGCGATTGAAGAGGCGATTTTACAATCTGAACCAACCATGATTTTTATTGAACATGATGAAACATTTATCGAAAAAATCGCCACCAAACGCTTAGTACTTTCCTAAAAAAGTCATCCAGGGACACTGGATGACTTTTTTTGGGGTTCCGGTTACCTATTTGCAATCAAAAGAAAATTATGATACTTTTTAAAGGTATTTTAATAAGTTTTTTTATAGACTTTATAAAATAGTTTTATAAAGTGAAAGGAAGGAACTTTCTTGAATCAAGTCAATACAACGATGACAGTGAAACGAATCAATACAGAGCTTGTAAGAGCAACGCTTAAAAGACTGAAATCGGCGACAAAACCTGAAGTTGCTAAAGCAACGGGGCTTAGTGTTATGACCTGTGGAACCATTTTAAATGAGTTACTTGCAACGGGTGAAGTGTTAGAGCAACAAGTGGATCCTTCGAGTGGAGGACGTCCAGCTATTCGTTATGAGTATCACGCCAATTATGCTCAAATCGTCTGTTTATATGCGAGAACGGAAGGGAATGAGCATTTTATCAGTTATCAAGTTTGTAATTTATTAGGTGAGTGTTTAGAAGAAAACACGATTTATTATGACGAGATTACGTATGACGTATATGAACAACAATTAGAGCGCCTAAAAGATGTTTATCCAGCGATTAAAGTAGCAGGAATTGGGGTCCAGGGTGTCGTGCATGAAGGGGTGATTGGCGTTTGTGATATCAAGAGGCTTGAAAAGGTGGACATTGTTTCGAAGTTAGAAGACAAATTAAAGATTGACATTGTCGCTCAAAATGATATGAATTTAATCACGTATGGTTACTATCAAAAACAAGAGGATGAATCCCCCAAAAACATAGCCTATGTTTATTTTCCTGATGGTAACTACATGGGAGCCGGTCTGATTGTGAATGGACAAGTGGTGAAAGGTGAAACTAACTTTTCAGGAGAGTTATCGTTCTTACCGTTGGGGATCCTAAGAAGTGAACAACTAGAGCAGTTCAAACAACCAGACACCATGGTTAAATTAGCCGCGAAAAGTATCGCGTCACTTATTGCGATTATTAATCCAGCAGTAATCGTTTTAGCAGGACGCTGTGTAAAAGAAGAAGATTTAAAACGGATTGAATCAGAGGTTAAGACAATGATTCCAGGTGTTCATATGCCAACACTTAAGTATCGTCATGATATTCATGCCGATTATATGAATGGATTAAAAACGTTGACGCTAGAACAACTATCGTACCCATTTAAATTTGAGAAGAAGACATTTTAGGAGGAAAAATGATGACTGAAAAAGAAAGAATGTTAAGTGGAAAACCTTATTTAGCGTTTGAAGACACGTTACTCGAAGAACGCCAACGCGCGAAAGGACTTGTTTATGAAATTAATACGTTGCATCCGTTTAAACTCGATGAACGACGTACGCTGTTAAAAGAATTGCTCGGAAAGACAGGTGAAAATTTCTTTGTTGAGCCACCATTTCGTTGTGATTATGGTTATAACATTGAAATTGGAGAAAATTTTTACTCAAACTATAACTGTACGATACTAGATTGTGCCAAAGTGACAATAGGAAATAACGTATTATTTGCACCTAATGTGAGTTTATTTACAGCTGGACATCCGATCGATGCGACATTGCGTGCACAGGAGTATGAATATGCGTTTCCCATTACGATTGGAAATGATGTATGGATTGGAGGAAATACGGTCATTAACCCAGGAGTGACGATTGGAAGCAACGTGGTTATCGGATCAGGATCAGTCATCACGAAAGATATTCCATCCAATTGTATTGCTGCTGGAAATCCATGCCGTGTGATTCGTGACATAACAGAGGAGGATAAGCAATATTATTATAAGAAACTAAAATTTGATCGCTAGGAGGAGAAAGATAATGGAGGGGATTATCAAACAATTGATTGAGGAATATCGTAAACTTGAAGAAGTTGAGGCCATTACGATTGCAGGTTCACGTGCCGCTAATCGATCAGATGAGCAGTCTGATATCGATATCGATTTGTTTATTACTGCACCCATTTCAGTTGAAAAACGCCGAAACATTGCAACGAAGTTTTCATCTAACATGGAAATTGATAATCGATTTTTCGGAACGGGGGACGAGTTCTTTTTGAAGGATTATCCTATTGAAATCGATGTTTGTTTATTTGATTGGCAAGATATCGTGTCAGGATTAAAACGCGTCATGGAAGATTATCAGGCAAGTACCGGTTATACGACCTGTTTTGTTCATAACGTGGTAAATGCCCAGATTGTCTTTGATCGTCATGGGGAGTTTTCTAAAACACAAGAAAAATATAAAACATCCTATCCTAAAACCTTAAAACAAAATATCATTAGGATGAATTATCCGATTTTAAGACAGTGTTTTTCCTCATATGAGGCGCAAATTAAAAAGGCCATAACGCGAGGGGATTTAAATTGTGTTAATCATCGAGTCACTGCTTTTTTAGCGAGCTATTATGATATTTTATTTGCAGTGAATGAGATGTTTCATCCGGGGGAGAAACGATTACTTCATATTTTAATGCACCAGTGTGATAAATGTCCGGAGCATTTACAACGTAACGTCGAAGCGTTAATACAATCAGTCGGAGTGGATTCAAATAGTGTCTTAGCGTGTTTAACGTCATTAGTTGATGAACTTGATGTATTATTAAAACAAGAGAACTTACTTGATTAAACAAGAGCGTTACTCTTGTTTTTTTATTTCATGTTAACTTTGAATTTCAAAATAGTTGACGTAATAATAGAGATATGCTAAACTCTTTTTAATTCAAACTGTTTGAAATTCAAAACAAAGGAGAAAAAAGATGATTTTAAAGGAAGAGTTGTTAAGTATACTGGAGCAAAATCGTCATCAAGTTATGTCGGGGCAACTCTTAGCTAATCAATTAAATGTCAGTCGCACAGCAATTTGGAAATGCATCACGGCATTAAAAGAGGATGGCTATGAGATTAATACGATTCAAAATAAAGGGTATCAACTTCATAAATCTTGTGATGTACTATCCGTTGCCGGTATTAAAAGTCATTTAAAGTCATGCTACCAATCTAACGATATATTCTTACACCAAATCATTCCGTCAACGAATGAAGAAGCGAAACGATTGCTCACACTGGGAGTTAAGCATCAGACGGTGGTCTTAGCTGAGGGGCAAAGTGCAGGAAAAGGTCGCTTTGGTCGTGCTTTTTATTCACCAGCGCGAAGTGGAATTTACATGACGCTCATTTTACATCCTAATTTACAGCTTAAAAGTTCAGTCTTGCTCAGCACAGCCGTATCAGTTGCGATTTGTCGGGCGATTGAAGTGGTTTGTGGGATACAAACACAGATTAAATGGGTAAATGATATTTATTTGAATGAAAAGAAAGTAGGAGGAATTTTAACGGAGGCAGTCACCGATTTTGAAAGTGGAAGGGTTGAAAGTGTCATGATTGGCATTGGATTAAATGTCTCGACCGACATCTTTCCAAAAGAACTAGAAGAGATTGCAACATCGATTAAGCCTAAATTGGGAACGCGCAATCAATTGGTGGCTGAAATTTTAAATCAAGTATTTAAGATTTGTGAAAATTTAGAGTCAGCTAACTTTTTAGAAGAATATAAGGAAAGATCCACCGTTTTAGGAGAAGACATTTACTTTATCCAAAATGGAGTTAAACAAGTTGGGAAAGCGATTGAAATAGACCATGAAGGAGCCTTAATGGTGAAATTGCCTGACTCAACTATCATTCGACTGAATTCTGGGGAAATCACCATTCGTAAGAGTGGAATCGGAATTGAATCTTTTGAAAAGGTAGGAATTCAAATCGACTCATGAGACTTTTTAGAATTAAAAATTAAAGGATTAATCCAAAAAGAAGGAGCTTAAAAATGAAAACACACGATTTAACTAAAATGGCCATTTGTATCACCTTATTATGTATTTCATCTTATGTCTCATTTCCATTACCATTGTCGCCTGTTATGATTACAACACAGACGATTATCATTAATTTAATTGCGCTAATTTTAACGCCAAAGCAAGCCTTTGTCACTGTGTCGTTATATATCATAATGGGGTTGATTGGCTTGCCTGTTTTTTCAGGAGGAGCTTCAGGTCTTGCTAAAATTTTAAGTCCAACGGGAGGCTTTATTATGGGATTTTTAATCGCAGCTCCACTCATGAGTTATGTAAAAGGAGAATGCGTCCATTTAAAATCAGCGTTATGCATTACAATCTTAATTGGAATGCCGATTATTTATTTATTTGGAACGTATTGGATGAGTTTAAATCAAGGAATCGGTATTTATGATGCGTTTAAAGTGTCTGTTATCCCGTTTGTTTTAGGTGATGTAGTCAAATGTGTGATTGCCTCTTTAGTAGCGGTTAGACTCACTAAAAGGGTTAATCAATCCGTTTTTAGAGGGCAGCTTGTGAATGAATAATGTGGTGGATTTAGAATCTTTATTTGGAGTTAAACTTGATTTGATAGAAGAGGAAGAATGTCACTTTATGACCTGAAAATTAAAAAGTGAAGTCACGAATTTCGAGACTTCACTTTTTATGATGAAGTTGTTTATCCTAAGGCAACATCCATGACCATCATCACCATAAATCCTAAGATGACACCGATAGCGGCTAAGTTTTTATTGTCTCTTGCACTTTCTGGAATCAATTCAGAAGACACGACTGAAATCATAGCACCAGCTGCGAAAGCTAATAAAAAAGGAAGTAAGCTACGAACACTAATAGCTGCCAAGGCTCCAATCACACCTGCCACAGGTTCAACTAATCCAGAAGCTTGTCCAGAAAGGAATGATTTCCATCGACTATACCCTTCTCGACGTAAAGGTAGTGAAACGGCAGCCCCTTCAGGAAAGTTTTGAAGTCCGATTCCAATAGCGAGTAAAATAGCAGAAATTAAAGTGGCTCCTTCAATTCCCGCGACAACACCACCAAATGCAACCCCGACAGCTAATCCTTCGGGAATATTATGTATCGTAACTGCTGACACGAGCAGTAAACTGCGTTTTAAAGAATTTTTACCTTCGGCATCTCTCCACTGATTAAAGTAGAAGTGATCCATTAGTTTTTCAGATAAGACAACAAATAAACCGCCAGCTAAAAATCCAAGTGCTGGAGTAAACCAGACGAAATGTGAACCTAAATCTTCCGCTAACTCGAGTGCTGGATTTAATAATGACCAGAAACTGGCGGCAATCATAACGCCTGCTCCAAATCCGAGCATCCCATCAAGTAATCTTTTATTAATGTTCTTAAAGAAAAGAACGACGGCAGCTCCTAGAGCAGTTACTCCCCAAGTAAAAATTGTCGCAAGTAATGCTTGAATTACTGGAGAGAGGCTAGCAAACCATTCCATTTTAAAAATCCTCTCCTTTTTGTCTGTTTATACATTGTCAGTATATTCTAATCTTAGAAATGTGTGCCTGCCTAAAGATGAAGATAAGGAGCTCATTCTCAAATTTGGAAAATATTTAGGCTAGATAACAGTGAATTTTTTTTATATAATAGGATTGTTAGAAATGGAATGTCAAATCAGACAAGTGCTGATTGGCAGACCATTTTAATGATCTCATGTTGGCGCATGAGATTTTTTTATGGGGTTTAATGAACTTTGTTTTTCGCATGAAGAAATCATTGGAGTGCAATTGAAATTCGAAACAATCTAAAATGGAGCGCTGAGGGCGTTCCTTTTTTAATGGATCATTACTGTTGTGCCATCGGGAATCGTCTCATAAATCCATTTTGCATTCGATGGATTTAAACGGATACAACCATGACTTAAAGCTTGTCCGAGTCTTCCATCAATGATATAGCTGCCTGTTGGATCGTATAAAACGGAATGATAGTAATAACCTTCGGCAAAACGTGTGGCATCTTTAACCGTATAACGGTTTGTTCCAAAAGAGGGTTTTCGTCCAATGATTGAAAACGTTCCGCTAATCGTAGGTGTACGAGGAGCGCCAATCGTTGATTTCCATTTGAAAAGTTGGGTCCAAATGTCGTTTTCTTTTTTAAACACATACGTCTCGCGATGCTTCAAATCAGTCGTTAACAAATAATCAGTGGGGCTTTGAATATCATTATCATTCACAAATTTTAACATATCAGTTGAAAACTCAGCTTGTTTCATTAAATCAGGTTTTTGACCATCATCAGATAGATAAGTATTAAACACATAACCAAATTCATCGTTGTAAACGACATAACTCCAGTTTCCCTCTGTTGCTAAAACTTCAATACGTGATTGTTTGGGAATAAGGATTAGTACATTAGAAGTAGTTGATGGCGCTTCTCGTAAATTTAAGTTGCTATAAGGGGACATTGTTTTTGACACATAATCACGACTGACATACCCTCTCGTCCCTTGATAATTCACTTCTAACCATTCATCATCCGTATCCGTCACTTCGATTTTTGAATACTTCGGAATCATCAAAAGGATTGGGGCTGAGGTTGATTTCCCCCTTCGAAGATTTAAGTTACTGGTTGTATATTTGATTTGAATCGCACGCACTTGGAAATTGATAATTTGCAATTGTATCCATCCTTTCAAAGTTAGTCTACTCATAGCCTATGTGAAGATTAAATAATCAGTTCATGATATAATGTGAAAAAATGGAGGGATGGATTTGCAAACAGAAGGAGTATTTACAATCGTAGTAAACAAGAAGCAGGAGGTATTATTAGTCAAACGAAAAGATTTACCGATTTGGGATTTACCAGGAGGTAGAGTGGATGAAGGGGAATTATTAGAAGAGGCGGCCAAACGTGAGGTGCGTGAAGAAACTGGATACGAGGTGGAGATTGTTGACAAAGTGGGTGTTTATGTCCGCCCATCATTTCATGATGTGCAACATATCTACACAGGCATTGTAACGGGAGGCTGGGGAATTGAAAACGGTCCTGAAACGGCTAAACTCAAATTTTTTAATCCCAAATGTCTGCCGCTTTTGATGGTGCCACACCGTAAAAAACAAATTAGAGATTATCAAAAAAATAAACGTCACCTTAAAGAAATATTAGAAGATTCTTGGTTATTTTTGAAGTTGTTTCACTAACAGTTAGTATAAGTTTGAGAGGGATGAAACAAGATAAGAAGAGTAATTTCATGAAAGTGAATGAAGAGAATGGAACAAAAAAATTTTAAAAAATTAATCTTAAGTGGCGTCTTATTTGTTGGACTGATTGCGATTACGTTTTACCTTTTATTTCGTAAGCAAAATCTAGGTGACTTATTTCAAACACTCAAACTTGTCAATTTGATGTGGGTGTTCATTGGGGTAGGATGTATGTTTATATATATGTGTCTAGATGCGTTAAATATCAAGCGAATCTTACATATTCTACATCAAGATATTTCCTATTTTAATTGCTTAAGGTATACTTTTTCAGGCTTTTTCTTTAGCTCAGTAACCCCTTCAGCATCTGGTGGTCAGCCGATGCAAATTTATTATATGTTTAAAGATCACATTGAAATCTCGCATTCTTCTTTAGCTTTATTGCTTAACTTTGCGAGCTTTCAACTCGTGACGATTACGGTGGCGATTATCTCCTTTTTAAGTGAGTATCGATTTTTAGGGGATATTGGAAGAACCCTAAAAATTTTATTAATGATTGGCGTTGGCGTAAATTCTTTTTTATTGGTTATCGTATTGATGGGGATTTTTTCAAAAACATGGTCTCTTAAAATCGTTGATTTTGTTTTAAGTCTTTTACAAAAGCTAAAGGTTAAACAAATTGAGTATTTGAGACAATTAGCATATGATCAAATTAAAAAGTATCAAGAAGGAGCTGTCTACATAAAGACACATCAAACACGCATGGGATCAGTTTTATTAACCACCTTTTTTCAAGTCATGGCCATGCATTCTGTAACGTATTGTGTGTATCGAGCGTTTGGCTTATCAGATTTTTCTTATCTCAAAGTGCTATCCCTTCAAGCCATTTTATATATAGCTGTGTCAGCCATTCCATTACCAGGTGCAGTTGGAGTGAGTGAAGGTGGGTTTGTCATGTTATTTGCGACCCTATTTCCGAAAATGTTAATTGATTCAGCCATGCTTTTAAGCCGAGGCATCAGTTTTTATTTATTTGTGGCGATTAGTGGATTAGTGGTGCTATTGGGTCATCTTCTAATAGCCAAACAGAATAAGAAAAAAGAAGGTTTAACTAGTTAACCTTTTTTTCTTTTATGAACGAGAAGAGGATAAATGGGGATAAAAGAAACTAGGTCTTTTCGTGAAGTAGTGTTACAATAGAGAAGTCTCATTGATTTTCGATAAGAAGAAATCGTTATCAGGAACTCATTCATTTCGCTTAAGGGACCGAAATAACCAAGTTTGAATCGTTATAGTTCGGTTATGAATTGTTTGGGTTATAGAACAGATTAAGAAAGTATAGAGGGATTTAAATGACAGCATTTAATGAGTTACAACTGAGTGAATCGATTTTGAAATCATTAACAGGACTTGGATATGAGCACGCGACAGAGGTACAGGCAAGTGTCATTCCAACTGTTTTAAATAAACAAGATTTGATTGTGCAATCTAAAACCGGAAGCGGGAAAACAGCAGCGTTTGGGATTCCGATATGTGAAATGTTAGATTGGGATGAGAATAAGCCTCAGGCGCTTATTTTAACGCCAACACGAGAATTAGCACTACAAATTAAAGAAGAGATTTCAAATATTGGCCGTTTCAAGCGAATCAAGGTAACGGCGGTTTATGGGAAGTCTCCATTTAAAGAGCAGGCTCGTGAATTAAAGCAAAAAACTCATATCGTCGTGGGAACACCAGGTCGTGTTCAAGACCATTTAGAACGTGGGACGTTGTCTCTTGATAAATTATCTTTATTCGTATTAGATGAAGCTGATGAAATGTTAAAGATGGGGTTCATTGAGGTCGTTGAAAATATTATGAATGAAGCACCTAGAAAACGTCAAACGATGTTATTTTCAGCCACAATGCCAGATCGCATTAAAAAATTAAGCCAGCATTATTTAACTCATCCACAAGAAATAAAGATTGAATCACCGACTTTAACAACAGATCTTGTTGAACATGCACTATATGAAGTTCGTGAACAAGAGAAGGTAAAATTATTACAAGATTTATTAATGGTTGAAAATCCAGAGCGTTGTATGATTTTCTGTTCAACGAAAGAAGCGGTTGATGCCCTGTATCGTAATTTATCTCAAAAAGGCTATCCAATTGAACGTTTGCACGGAGGACTGGATCAGAAAGAACGTTTTGAAACGATGAAAAACTTCAAAATTGGTCGTTTTGCCTACTTAGTCTCAACCGATGTCGCAGCTCGTGGAATTGATGTATCAGGGGTTAGTCATGTGATTAACTATGATCTCCCACCGGAAAAAGATTCATTTGTTCACCGTATTGGTCGTGCCGGTCGTGCCGGTCAAAAAGGTAAGGCAATCACATTTGCGACTCGATTTGACCAAAGATGGTTAGAAGAGATTCAAGCTTATATTGGGTTTGAGTTACCGATTTGTGAACGTCCAAGTGAGGATGTGACGCAACAAGCGAAAGATGGGTTTATGAAAAAATTAAATTCACGTCCGACCTTACGTCATGAAAAAACGGCAGATGTAAACCGTGAAATTATGAAGTTATATATCAATGGTGGTAAGAAAAAGAAATTACGTGCGATTGATTTTGTGGGCGCAATTACGTCAGTTGATGGAGTAAGTGGCGAGGATATTGGAATTATTGATATTCAGGATAATGTCACGTATGTTGATATTTTAAATGGCAAAGGATGGACTGTTATTCGCGGTCTAAAAGATAAAACCATTAAAGGGAAAAAATTACGCGTTCAAAAAGCATATGAATAATGAAAAGGAGTTTGTTCTTTAGGGAACAAGCTCTTTTTTTGAAAGTAAATTCAGAAAAAAAAGTAATATTTTTATTATGAAAAGGCATTGTTTTCAACAAACAAAATGAATGGTAAAAATAAAGCGCAAAAACCGTTGCAACAAAAGATTTGGAAAAAAACTTGAGCTTAGAATCAAAAGGTAATTGAAATTTATGAGTGTATCAATTAATAAATTAAAAATATCACAAAAAAAAAGAAGAATGTGATAAAAATCACAGTTTTTTTAAAAACTTGATGGTAGAATGAAAAAAGTAATGAGCTAAAAGCTAGATAGCTCTCATCAAAATTAGTCATATAAATGGTTGTAAATGGTTAAACTGTTAAAGAAGGATAATTTAAAACCTAAAGGAGATGTCGATGACAAAAGTAATTAATGTGATGGGTCAAGGTTCGAATGTTGGAAAAACAGACTTGATGGAAGGACTCATTCAAGAGCTTAAAACGCGAGGATTAAGTGTGGCAACCGTGAAACACGATGTACATGGTTTTGATATCGATCATAAAGGTAAAGATACTTACCGTCATCGTGAAGCGGGCGCAGAAACGGTTATTATCTCTTCAAAAAAGAGATTTGCAATGATTAAAGAAGTAGAAGAAGAAATAAAGTTAAACGATATTTTGAAGTTATTAAAAGATAAAGATATTATTTTGGTTGAAGGCTATAAAAAAAGTCCTTTAAGAAAAATTGAAGTCTATCGTGAAGGATTTAGTGAAGGGATTCTAACACCGGAACATTTATTGATTGCGATTGCTTCTAAAACAGAGGTTTTAAGTGAATCTCATTTAGTGATTGATAAAGAAGATTATAAGTCGTTAGCAGATTTAATACTGCAAGAAAAAGAATTTGAATTTGAAGAATAATTGAATAATTTTCTTGAGTATAAAAGGTCCTAAGGAAGTAAAATCTAAGGCATTTATACCTGAATCTAACAAAAGATTCACAGGGTGATACTTGAAAAAGTATGATCTCCACGTTTTGGGAAGGAAAATCAGTAGAGTTTATATAGATTTATATAAGCTTATTGCTCATGCCCAAAAATGGGTGGATGTAATAAGCTTTTTTTGTTGTCAAAAGTAGAGGTGATGGAGATGAAATCATTTATAAGTTTAGAAGAGGCCTTAACCATTATGGATCAAAATATTCTGTCACTTCAAAGTGAAACTGTGGAGTTGCTTGAGAGTGTCGGTAGGATTTGTAGTCAATCGATTTTCTCAGGTATTAATAATCCACCGTTTGATAAGTCGGCCATGGATGGTTATGCAGTTCGAGTTGAAGACTTAAATGAAGTTCCTAAAAAACTAGACATTATAACGACCGTCTTTGCAGGGACAAATAGTGAAGAAGAAGTTCGACCAGGGACCGCCATCAAAATCATGACGGGTGCAAAGATTCCTAAAGGTGCAAATGCCGTGGTGAAAGTTGAAGAGACAACGTGCGAGTCAAATCAGGTCACGATTTTGAAAAAAGCCACTCCTCAGCAATTTATCTGCCCAATAGGAGAAGATATTGAAATTGGGACGTTATTAGTCGAAGCAAAAAAAACATTAAATTATGCGGATATTGGGATTTTAGCGAGTGCAGGTATTCATGAGGTTCAAGTGTATAAAAAACCACGAGTGGCCTTTATTAGTACCGGAGATGAAGTCATGGATGTCAATCAACCGTTAAAAGAAGCTAAAATTTATAATAGTAATAAGTATGCACTCATCGCAAGATTAAAAGAAATGGGATATGACATCACCTATATCGACCATGAATTTGATTCAGAGATTGAAATTGCAAAGAAGTTAAAGCAAGCTGCAGAAGTTTCAGATTTAGTGATCACAACAGGTGGAGCGTCTGTTGGTGAGAAAGATTTAATTAAAGAAGCGATTGAGGCGCTAGGTGGAGAGAAGTTATTTTGGAAAATTCTCATTAAACCTGGATCGGCCATGCTAGCGAGTCTTTATGAAGGAAAACCAATCATTAGTTTATCAGGAAATCCAACAGCAGCGCTCACGACTTTTGAATTAATGGTCAAACCGACGCTTGAAAAATTGAGTGGACAGGTCAAAATAGAATTAAAAAGAGAACAAGCTATTTTACAATCTGATTTTACGAAGTCTTCACCACAAAGACGTTTCGTTCGAGGATTTTTTGAAGCGACACAAGAAGGACAACGTGTGTTTGTGACACAAGTGAAAAGTGGGAATAGCATTCTAAGTTCTGCCCTTCATTCTAATTGTTTAATAGAATTTGAAGCTAATCAAGAACCATTAAAAGCAGGATCGATTGTGACAATCATTAAATTATAAAAGAGGTGGCAGCATTGATTTCAAAAACACTAGCTATTTTAGCAGGTGGAAAAAGTAGCCGTATGAATTATCAGAATAAAGCGTTCATTGCATATAAAGAAAAGCAGTTTATCGAGCATATCATCGAGGCAGGGCGTGATTTTGAAGAGATGATCATTGTGACAAATCAACCAGAAGATTATCAAAAATATAACCTTAAGACAATTTCCGACATTTTCCCGGGAAATGGTCCATTATCCGGCATTCATGTTGCCTTAAAGGCAGCAAAAAATGAAGAAGTGCTATGTATCGCATGTGATATGCCCCTGACAAGTCGAGAGGTGCTTTATTACTTAGGAGAATATGTAACGGATGCTGATGTTTTAGTACCGTTATGTGACGATAGACTTCAACCACTATGCGCCGTTTATCATAAGCGACTTCTTCCTAAGATGGAAAAATGTTTAAAGAATCAGGATTTTAAATTACAAAAATTTATTTTAAGTGCGAATTATGAAGTGCTTAAAGGATTAGAGAATCGTCAATTTGTCGGAAAAGATTTTTTTAATGTTAATACGCCAACGGATTTGTTAGAATTGGAGGAAATATAAATGTATACGGTTGGAATTATCACATGTAGTGACAAAGGATATGCCGGAGAGCGTGAAGATAAAAGTGGAGCCGTCGTGAAAGAAATCGTTGAGGCAAATGGATTTGAAGTGGTGAAATATATTGTTTTACCAGATGATCAACAAATGCTAGAAGATGAATTTAAAAAGATGTGTGATGAATTAAAAGTTAACTTAGTGTTGAGTACAGGTGGGACAGGATTTTCAAAGCGTGATATTACGCCAGAAGCAACGAAAGCAATCATTGAACGCGAGGCACCAGGAATTTGTGAAGCGATTCGTTACTTTAGCTTACAAATTACTAAACGAGCGATGTTATCACGCGCTGTATCAGGAATTCGTAAGGATACATTAATTGTGAATCTACCAGGAAGTCCAAAAGCTTGTACGGAGGCGTTGGATTTTGTATTAGACGATATAAAGCATGGAATTGATATTTTACTTGGGGAGGCCAAAGAATGCGCAAGAAAATAATCTTATTAACCGTCTTATGTATGGGAATGATTTTATCAGCGTGTGGGACGCAAAAAGAGGAAGTGACTGAACTTAATATCAGTGTAGCAGCGAGTTTAGTCAATCCGATTGATGAGATGATTGAACTTTATACTAAAGATCACCCTGTTAAAATTAATGTAAATTCATGGGGATCAGGAACACTTAAGAAACAAATTTCAGAAGGTGCAGATATCGGTTTATTCTTCTCAGCGAATGAAAAATATGTGGTTGAGTTAATAGATGAAGGATTAGTAAAGCCTTCTAATAAATCAAACTTAATTTATAACACATTAGTCGTGATTAAGAATAAAGAGGCACAGACACTTAATTCCTTATTAGACATTAAAGAAAATGGATCAATGCTAGCCATTGGTGAAGTAAGTACAGTTCCAGCAGGTGAATACGCTAAGGAATCATTAACTAATCTTGGATTATGGGATGAGTTAGAATCTTCTTTAATTTATGGAAAAGATGTTACCGCTGTTAAAACCTATGTTGAACGTGGAGAAGTTGATTATGGTATTGTTTATAAAACAGATGCAATGAATCTTGAAAATGGTGAAGTGATGATGACGCTGCCAACGGATTCTTATCAAGAAATTGTCTATTCATTAGCATCGATTGAAGGTTATTCAAACGAAGCTGAATGTTTGAAGTTTATGGATTTTATTAAATCAGACACGGGAAAATCAATTTTGAAAAATTATGGTTTTGAAGTAAGTGAGTAAAATGATGGTTGTAGATGCTACCCTCATTTCAATAAAAGTTGTCTTAATTGCGGTTATCACCACGTTCATTCTTACCTTAATCGCGGTATGGGGAATTGGACTTAACAAACATAAGTCGATTCGTTCTCTTGATTTTATCTTTTTATTACCGCTATTTATTCCACCTTCGGCGATTGGCTATTTAATTTTAATCATCCTCGGTAAGAATGGGTGGATTGGAAGGTTTTTAAATCAAAATTTCAACCTATCCATTATCTTTACACTCAGCGCTGCAGTGATTGCAGGAATAATGGTGTCGATTCCGATTATGTATCAGAGTATTAAATCGGCTATTACCTCAGTAGATGAAGATATTATCAATGCGGCAAGAGTTTTTGGGGCCAGTGAGTGGGTGATCTGGTTAAAAATTATTTTACCGCTTTCCATTAATGGGATTTTAAATGGTATTTTACTTTCCTTTGCGAGAGCTTTCGGTGAGTTTGGAGCCACCATTTTAGTGGCGGGGAATATTCCACGAAAAACACAAACGTTACCGATGGCGATGTATTATGCCATTGAAAATAACAATACTGAAATGGCGACGCAAATATTATTGATTATTTTGATTGTTGCTATTTTCTTAATGAGTTTATATAAAACATTAATGATGCGTTTATCACATTAAACATCATAATAAGGAGAATATCGTATGAAAATGATTAAAGTTGAAGATGCGATTGGATCAATTCTAACACATGACGTCACACAAATCATCCCAGGTCAATTTAAAGGCCGTTTATTTAAAAAAGGGCATTTGATTCAAGAAGAGGATATTGAAAAATTACGTGCTATTGGGAAAGAACATATTTATGTTTGGGAAGTGAAAGAGGGCCAACTACATGAAAATGACGCGGCGATTCGGCTTTCTAATTTAGCTAAAGGCGATGGCATTAGGGCATCGGATGAAATCAAAGAAGGGAAAATCGACTTCTTTGCGGACTGCGACGGTGTTTTGAAAATTGATAAAGACAAGTTAATGACCCTAAATTCCATTGGTGAAATGATGATGGCGACGATTCATACGAATACTCCATTAAAAAAAGGAGAGAAGATTGGTGGAACACGTGTCATTCCATTGGTCATCGATGAAGAAAAAATTAAAGAAGCAGAAACCTTAATTACAGATAAGATTATGTGGATGGAACCGTTTAAAGCAAAAAAATGTTTGTTGATTACAACAGGAAATGAAGTTTATAAAGGAACGATTAAAGATGCGTTTTTACCAGTTATCAAAAAGAAACTTGAATACTATGGAAGTACAGTGAGTCGTCAGGTCATTTTGCCCGATCAAAAAGAGTTAATTATTGAAGCCATCCAACAAGGACTTCAAGGGAACGTTGATTTAATTATTTGTACGGGGGGGATGTCAGTCGATCCTGATGATGTGACGCCGTCTGCTATTAAAGAAAGTGGAGGTCGACTTGTGACTTATGGATCACCTGTTTTACCAGGGGCGATGTTCTTACTCGCTTATCATGGAAAAACACCGGTACTTGGGGTGCCAAGTTGTGCGATGTATTCTAAGCGTACGGTTCTTGATTTGGTTTTACCTCGTATTTTAATTGATGAAGAATTAACAGCTGAGGATATTGCAGCCTATGGACATGGTGGATTATGTTTAGATTGTGGTGTTTGTACGTTCCCGCATTGTTCATTTGGAAAATAATAAATTAGGAGACATTAACATGGAAAATAAATTAACGCATTTTGATCAAAATGGACGAGCTCAGATGGTGGATGTTTCAAATAAAGTTGAAACGGCACGTGTAGCCATTGCGGTTTCAAGTATTCGCATGAGTGAAGAAACGCTTCATTTAATTGAAGCAGGGAAAATCGGAAAAGGTGATGTATTAGGTGTGGCACGTATTGCTGGAATCATGGCATGTAAGCAAACGTCTAACTTAATTCCCATGTGTCACCCGTTGATGATTTCAAGCTGTAATGTTGATTTTGAAGTCGATCGTGAAAACAGTAAGATTCATATAAAAGTAACGGTTAAAATCGTGGATAAAACAGGAGTTGAAATGGAAGCTTTAACGGCTGCCATGACGGCTGCTTTAACGATTTATGATATGTGTAAAGCCGTTGATAAACGAATGGTGATTGAAGAAACACATTTGTTAAAGAAAACAGGAGGAAAAAGTGGCGAATTTAATTTTTAAATACCACTTTAGCAGACGACATGAAAGATAGATTTAACAGAGAAATAGATTATTTAAGGCTATCCGTTACCGATCAATGTAATTTACGATGTGTTTATTGCATGGAAGATACAATCCAAGAATTCTTACCAAAATGTAGTAAGTTAACAGATGATGAAATGATTCGCATTGTAACAGCTTGTGCTCGTCTTGGTATAAAAAAAATACGCTTAACGGGTGGCGAACCTTTAGTCCGTCCTGGCATTGTTGAGTTAATAAAGCGAATTCATGATATCGATGGGATCGAAGAAATTTATCTCACAACGAATGGAACCGTGTTATCTGATCAAGTGAAGACGTTGGCTCATCACGGTCTTAAAGGAGTAAATATTAGTTTAGATTCATTAAAAGCTGATCGATTTCACCAAATCACACGTCGTGGGATTTTAGCCAATGTTTTAAAGTTTATCGATGAGTGTTTAAATTGCGGTTTAAAGGTGAAGTTAAATATTGTCCTTGTCGATGGGATGAATCAAGATGAAATTCTAGATTTTGTAAGATTAACGCAAGAAAAACCAATTGATGTTCGATTCATTGAACTCATGCCCATCGGAGTTGGAAAAGTTCACAAAGGCGTGACAAATGAAGAGGTACTGCAAATAATTCGTTCGAGTTACTCAGATGTAATGGAAGTTGAAAAAGTAGATAAAGGTGGACCGGCAACATATGTCTGTGTGAATCAAGGACCTGGAAAAGTCGGGTTTATTTCTGCTGTGAGTAATTGTTTCTGTGAATCATGTAATCGGATTCGCGTGAGTGCAGATGGTTTTTTGAAGCAATGCTTACATTTTAAATTTGGTGTGAGTTTAAAAGATTTAATAAGAGCAGGTATCACCGATGAGGCATTGCAACACGTCATCTATGAACAAATTTATCACAAACCTGAAAAACATTTATTTAATCAAGAGAATATAGACGAAGAAGTTAAGTTTATGAATCAAATTGGAGGGTAACAACGTGAATCAAGTCATGGCAATTTGTATGAGTGAAAAAAAAGGAACGGCCAAACAAATGGTACAAGAGGCAACACTAATTGAAAATTTCGGAATTAAAGGAGATGCTCATGCTGGAAAATGGCATCGTCAAGTCAGTTTATTAGCACTTGAAAAAATTGAAGATTTCAATTTAAAAGGAGCTAATGTTGATTTTGGAGCGTTTGGTGAAAATTTAGTCGTATCGGGGATCAAACTAAATGAACTACCGGTTGGACAAAAGATTCAAGTGGGGGAAACCTTACTTGAAGTCACACAAATTGGAAAAGAGTGTCATACACGTTGTGCGATTTACTACCGCGTAGGTCAATGTATCATGCCGAAAAATGGAATTTTCACACGAGTTTTAAAAGGTGGAAACATCAAAGTCGGGGATAGCGTCGTTTTAATTGAAGAATAAGACCAAAAAAGATGAAAGGATATTCCTTTCATCTTTTTTTACAAAAGGTTGATGTTTTATTGATTTAGAAATGGTTAAAGAGGGTTACATCGAAAGAAAATAGGTTAAGGGTGAATCGTTTATAAAAAAATAAATCGCTTTACAAACCTCGGGGGAAAACGTAAAATAGAAGTTTGTTTAGATTAGTTTTCAAGGAACTCCAGATGAGGAGGATATAAAAATGGAATCTGTTTTGAAATCAATTGCGGTTTGTCAATCTGCTAAAATCGTGAAGAAGGTTGAAGCAGGATGGTCAAGTGATGTAAAGTATTATGTACTAGACGCTCATAACCGCGAATATATGTTAAGGTTATCAGATATTTCACAGGATCAATCAAAGCGGATAGAGTTTGAACGAATTCAAAACTTCAATACTTTAGACTTTGAGATGTCACGAGCTGTTGAATTTGGGACGTGTAATGCAGGAAGCATGGTTTATATGTTATTAACTTGGGTTGCCGGAGAGTCACTTGAGTCATCACTAAAAGTGTTGAGTGAGCAGAAGCAATATGAATTAGGAATAAAGGCCGGAAAAATTTTAAAGGCTATTCATGATTTGCCGACAATAGAAGTGGTGGATGTGTTAGCGAAAAAAGAAAAGATGCTTGAAAAATTGGCTCGTTATGAACGTTGTGGGTATCGTGTTGAGCAAGATGATAAAATTATCAACTATATTAAATCGTACTTAGATGACTTAAATGATTTGAAGGCGGTCATGAATCATGGAGATTATCATGTTGGGAATTTGATTTTAACTTCAGATTTTGAAGTAGGAGTCATTGATTTCAATCGAATGCAAGTGAGTGATCACGTAGAGGATTTTTATAAAGTGCAATCATTTAATGTTGAGGTCAGTATCCCGTTTTCAATCGGTCAAATTCATGGCTATTTTCAAGGGAATCCAAGTGAAGAATTTTGGAAAGTCTTAGCGTTATATAATGCGTATGCAGCGCTTAATTCTATTACTTGGGCTACTAAGTTTGGCCAAGAAGAAATTGAGGGCATGATTCGTCGCTGTAGACAAACAATGAAAGATTATGATTCTTTTACTCAAGTGGTACCACGTTGGTATGTCACGCTTGAGTAACAATAAAAACACCCCATCGGTAAGAGATGGGGTGTTTTTGATGACGAAAGAAAATAAAAGAAAAAATTTAATAAGTGTTTATCACTAGCGGCGTCTAAACACCTATTGGAGAGAGTTTATCCACAAAGGATAAGCTTAATTTACCCGATTCCCCGTTAAAATATGCAACATCAGCTGATTTTTATGAAGCGTCATACATCACTTCATGATCATAAAGTTGTAAATTATACTGCCGAATTAATTCGCCAAGTCGTTTCGCATAGACGCGATTTCCAAGTTCATCTTCTGCTGTACTATAGCCAGCATCTTGCAAAGCCTTGGCTTGAAGTCGATACGTTTTTGCCTCAAAAACGCCAGCTTGTTGATAACGAGCATTATTGACTAAAAAGGCAGCATGATCATCAATTGATTGTTGCCAGTTTTCATACTGGCGAAAGGTTCCAATTACCATTTGATCAGCATATTCAAGTGTTTCAAAGCTCATACTCGGACCATCCCAACGTGAGTCTGCCTTAATCCCAAATAAATTATGTGTCGCTACCGCCAAATCAGATGTTCCCCAGTTAGATTCTAAGATAGCTTGGGCAATCGTGATAGAAGGTAAAATGCCCGTTTCATAATAATTTGCCTCTGCTGGTTGGACGAGTTGGGCAATAAATTGTGCCTCTTTAGCGCTTGGTTCTAGCTTAGAGGAAACATAACCGACGTATTTTAAATCGTCTAAATATTGATAAGCACGCGTCTTTTCATCATCTGAAAAGTCAGAATCTGCTACCACTTCATCAAAACTTTTCACGTGGGTATCCGTCATAAATTCTTGGGCCGTGTAGGTTAAGACCTCATCACTAATTTGGTGCATCTCATTATTTTGTTCCACACCAATGAAAGCGATTATCTCTTTCCAATTTAATTGATTAAAATCACCACCTAATTCATCGACTTTATTGACCAGGTACGTTAAATCAAGGGCTGAAACATCCAAATGAGCCATCCGTTCCTGTTCTTTTTTAAGTTCATATTTTGTTTCGATATCTTTAAATCCTCTAATAAACACGACCATAAAGCCAATGAGGAAGAGGAAGATCCATCTTTTTTTCATGTGTCGTCACCTACTCTCATCTAGATACGTTGAATTTTAGCAAGTTTAACAAACTTTCGCAATGTGATTTAAAGATTCACACAGAAATACCGCATTTATGAGGCTAAAAGGTTAAAATGAACGCGTCAGGGATGAATCGTTGAATAATATCTTCGCTTAAATTAAAATAACTGAGGCAAGAGTCTAAAACGATGGCATCACTACTTATGATATGGGAGTGATGTTGAAGAGCTAAATCGGCATTAGGAACCAATTCCACGCTTGTTTTAAAGTTCCAAAATTTTGAAAACTCTAAAATCTTGTATTTGAGATTTCGCGAGTTAGAAACCGGTTCATCTAAATAAAAAATAACCTGGTTCACGTGATGAGAGCTTAAGCATTGACCAATCAGTCGCAGTGCTTCTTCTGTTTGCTCAATGAGTTTGTATGTTCCTCGAAGTCCGGCTAAATCGCGAATGATTTCATCACGGCCACGAATTAAGGTGCCTCCTGATAGGGCGACTTCAAGGGTGATGATCAGGTTGAATCCATCAATATAGATTGTTTGATGGTTTAAGGCTGAAAGTGATAATCGACGAGAGATTCGACTTTCTTTTTGTAACTGTGTGCAGACACAACGCTTTAAGGCATCCCGTTGGCGATTGGAAAATTGATAGCGATCCGACACAAATTTAACGACGGGTAAGATGGGATAGTTTCGATCAAGAAGCCACTCGATTTCTTCTTTGGCCTGTTTTAATCGAAGTTGCTCTGTCCTTGAAAACCATTTTGCATCATGGATATCAAAGCCACGTTTGTTCATGAACACCACTCCTTCTCATTAGGGTGGATGAGTCGTGTTGATTTTAAACAAAAAATTAGTATACTTGAAGTTAAGGGAGGTAAGGGTTGTGATTGAAATAATCAGAAATGAATTACTTGTGTTAGCAGAGCCAACCTATCAAAGGTTCGCAATGCGACTATTACCTGGAACCGACCATTTACTTGGAGTTCGTTTACCAAAGCTTCGGCAAATGGCTAGAAAAATCTCCAAAAGGGATTATGAAGCATATTTACAAAACAATGACGAACTTTACTTTGAAGAAATCATGTTAAAAGGCATGATCATTGGTTATATCAAGGTTCCTTTGGATGCAAAACTTGAGTTGATTCGTCAATTTGTGCCCAAAATTAATAATTGGTCAGTCTGTGATAGCTTTTGTTCAGGGTTAAAATTTACGAAAGACCACCAAATGGAAGTTTGGACGTTTTTACAACCTTATTTTCAATCATCTCATGAATTTGAAGTTCGATTTGCTGTGGTGATGGCGTTAATTTATTATATAGAAGATCTGTTTATTGAGTCTGTGCTAGAGACATTAGGTCAGGTTAAGCATCAAGGATATTATGCTCAGATGGCAGTTGCATGGGCTATTTCAATTTGTTTTATTAAACAAGAAAAAAAGACTCAGACTTACTTAGAAAATCATTCATTAGATCCTTTTACTTATCAAAAAGCATTGCAAAAAATCATTGAATCAAATCAAGTCGATAAGAAGACGAAAGCACGGATAAAAAAGATGAAAAAAAGCGAGCGTTAGTTTATTTCTAACGTTCGCTTTTTTAATTACCATTCTTGAGGATGATAGTTTAATTCTTGGAATAAACGTGTTTTTTCTTTTTTGGTTAAGTCACGCCATTGTCCTACTGGCAGATTTCCAAGCGTAATGTTCATAATACGGACACGTTGTAAACGATAAACTTCATATCCTAATGCTTCACACATACGACGAATTTGGCGATTTAATCCTTGTGTTAAAATAATGTTAAATTCATATTTTGATATTTGTGTCACTTTACAAGGTAATGTTTTTTGTCCTAAGATTCGAACCCCTTTAGACATTTTTTCAATAAATTCAGGTGTAATTGGTTTATCAACAGATACAATATATTCTTTTTCGTGATTATTTTCAGCACGTAAAATTTCGTTGACAATATCTCCATCATTTGTAAGTAAAATTAATCCATCAGAATCTTTATCTAAACGACCAATATTAAACACACGAAGCGGGTGATTAACTAAATCGACGATATTTCCTTTGACTCCTTTTTCTGTTGTACACGTAATTCCGACCGGTTTATTTAAAGCAAGATAAACGTGATTACGAGCAAGACGGATAATGTTTCCATTTACCATTACCTCATCACCAGGTTTCACTTGATCACCAATTTTAGCAATACGACCGTTAACTTTAACTCGTCCTTCCGCAATTAATTTATCAGCCCCACGTCTTGAAGCTTTTCCAGAATCACTTATAAATTTATTTAAACGCATGTTGTCACTTCCTTTGATGGAGTTTAAAAAAACAATCTGTCATAAGTATACCGTGATTTTAAATAATTTGTCGATAGGAACTTAGCTAAAATCCTTTTATTTCAAGATTAAATCTCACGTCAGTCACTTTAATCTCCATACAGCAAGAAATTTCTGAACCTATCTTAAAAGTAGAGACAAATCAGAATGATTATCCCAAAATGATATCTTTTAATCGGGACGGGAGTTCAAGTGATCTTGTAAATAAAAGCAAACTATTCAAGATTTTCGTATATGATTCTCAACTCGTATAATGACGATAGTTTGATGGAACGATTACATTTGGTTTAATGGGTTACCATTTAAATTAGAGGCTTGTTTTTAACGCTCAAGAATCGTAAAATAGGACTGAAAAGAGGAGGAATATATGATGATGGAACCGACAATGAACGCGTAGCAGAGGTTATGCGATTAATTAGTTAAATAGCCTTTGCGAACTCTCATGTTAGATTGAATAAATCTTGAGGAGGCGCAACATGTGCTATATTAAAGCGAAAGATGTTTTACCACTTGAAGTTATTGAACTCATTCAACAATATGTCGATGGCGAATATTTGTATATTCCCAAAAAAGAGGAGCGTAGACTCGGGTGGGGCACTAAGACGAAAATAAGAGAAGAAATGAATCAACGAAATACTAATATTTATACAGAATTTTTAGCTGGGGAATCAAAGGAAACCTTAGCTCATAACTACTGTTTATCACAAAAAAGTATTGAACGTATTATTTTGCAACAAAAACGAAAAAGATGAGGCAATCTGTTTGCCTCATCTTTTTTTCAGAATCATAAATGAGGTCGCCATAAGATGAAGTGTGGGATATCATAATACAGGTGGAGGGATTTTTGATGAGTACTAGATTAAAAAATGTATTAGCCTGTTACGACTTAGTGGAGGCGAAGATTGAAACAGAAGCGATAAGTGATGAAACGAATCGTCAACCACACGTTTGGACCGTGAATGATGATTACTTATTGAGAATGAGTGAGAATTTAGAGGAATTAAAACGACACATTCATTTATCTAAATTATTAAAGACGGTTAATGTTAAAACGCAAACCCCGATTCAAACTGTGAATCACGAAGATTATGTCGTTATGGATGGTTATTATTTTATTTTGTGTGAAAAAATAAAAGGATCCGTATTAACGGATTATTTTATAGCCGATGAGGCGAAGCTTGGTTATGAACTGGGGCAACATTTAGCAACGCTACACGAAGGGTTAAAAGAAATTACACCCAAACTCACTGATTTGTGGGATAATGATATGTTACAAGAGTTATCGGGGTGGGTGAGTGAAGAACTTGAAACGTATGTATCAGCGTCAACCTTACCTAAAACGGAACTAACTGAACTAAAAAACATAAAAAATACGTGTATAAATCATTTTAAGGAGCTTTATAACAATCTTCCAAGACAGGCGATTCATCGTGACTTTCATGGCGCCAATATCATTTTTAATGATAATGAAATTGTCGGCTATATTGATTTTGATTTAACCCAACTCAATGCGCGATTATTTGACGTTTGTTATTTAGGAACGGGGGCATTGGCTAGTATTTTTCAAGAAGAGGCCAAACGTGACAGATGGTCAATCTTTTTCAAGCAAGTGATTAAAGGATATGACGAAGTAACCATTTTAACGTTTGAAGAAAAGCAAATGATTAAGCCCATGATGATTGCAATTGACTTGATCATGATTGCCTTTTTTGTTCAAGGAGGTTACAAAGAACTTGCTGACACAAATACGAGAATGATTAACTGGATTGAAAACACATGGAGCGGAGAATTAGGAGCAGTCTAAGTTACGCACCTCAGTGGAATATCAAAAGAATTTTAATTTCACCTCGATATTTGTGTTATAATAAAGATTATTCGACATAGTATGGAGGCATTTTAATGGATAATAATGATATTTTAATTCGAATCAGATATGCATTAAACTTAAAAGACGGTCAAATGCTTAAAATATTTAAATTAGGTGGCGTGACGTTAACAGAAGAAGAAGTTCGAAAAATGTTAATTAAGTCACCGGATAAAGGAATTTTCCAAGATCAAGAGGCAGAGGAAAATTTAAAATGTAATAATCGTACATTAGATGCGTTTTTAAATGGGTTAATTGTGTATAAACGAGGTCAAAAAGAAGGGCAAGAACCGATGCAACCTGTTGCGATTAAACAAAACGCTGTTAATAATGTCGTGATGAAAAAGTTAAAAATTGCGCTTTCTTTAACAGGAGAAGACATGCTTGAAATTTTAGCTTTAGCAGGCGTTCAGATTTCAAAAAGTGAATTAAGTGCGGTGTTACGTAAAGAAGGGCAAAAAAATTATAAACAGTGTGGCGATCGTTATCTTCGTAACTTCTTAAAAGGATTAACATTAAAACCACGTTAGTAATCAATAAAAAGTCTATCATTGGATAGACTTTTTATGTTGTCGAAGCATGGAATAACTTGTCGTTGAAAAAAGTATTAATTATTGATATAATTTAATTCTCACAGCATTTCGTATGAAAAGAAAAAATATTTTTTAAATTGGAGAAGTGATCTATGACGGTAAGAATTGCAATCCTAGGTGGACCACGTTGTGGAAAAACAACGTTAATTCAACAATTATATGTGGATTTAAAAATCAGAGATATTAATGTTGGAGTCGCAACAGAATACAGTACTGATTATTTAAGAGATAAAGGCATGATCGAATCAATTTCTGAGCAATACGGAATTTATTTAGGTCAATTACATTTAGAGAAAGCATTAGATGGACACGATTATGCTGTAACGGACTATGCGACATTCGTTCCTTATATTTATGGACGTTTAATGCTAGGTGATAAAACTCGCACCAAAAAAGAAATTGAAATTTTAAATGACCTATATAGTTTAGCGATTCGTGATTTACCTCAATATGACTATATCTTCTTTGTACCACGTGAATTTGGTTATAAGAAAGATGGCGTAAGATGGCAAGATGAAGAAGTTGCTCAAATGGTGGATGATGCGATCTTAAACTTCTTAAATGCTGAAAATGTGAAATATTCTGTGATTAGTGGTTCAACCAAAGAACGTTCAGAAAAAATCATGGATATTATCGGAATCGATGCTGAAATCGTTCAACCTATTAGTGTTGACGAAATGGCAGAATAATAAAAAAATGTCGACCAGGCGGTCGACATTTTTTTTGATTTATCAAATGCTTTATTGACTATTCATGTTAAATTAGCTTTGAAATTAACCTAAATTTTACAATTTATTATAAATTCGATATAATTGTAAGGAGTAAGGGGGATGAAAATGAAGAAATGGAGAGAAATTAGCACCTTTGGGATGCCATTGGCATACATCATGGGTTTTGTTTGCGTCGATAGTTTAATTCGATTAATGGCAGGTTATGATTGGTTTTCATTAAAAGCCATTTTATTTTCGATTTCATTTAGTAGTTTATTAGCTGCCATTGGGCTATTATTTAAAGGAATCGCAAGACCTATTTTCTATAGCATGACGTTTAGTCTCATTAGCATTATTGCAGTGGGACAATTGATTTATTATCGATTTTATCAAGCTTTTTTTTCTGTTAATCAAATGACGAATTTAATGGAATTATCAACGGTAAGTGGGGAGATATTTCGGGTATTAGAATTAAAATATAGTTTGTTTTTAATTCCCACGGGATTTGTTTTATTAGCGTGCTATTGGTTTAAATCACCGAAAAAACGAACACGACATGATCAACTGATTATCGTGACTTTAACTATTTTGTCTGTTATCTTAAGTACTGTCACAAAGCTAACTTTTACACAAGCAAGCAATGAAGGGAGTCGATATAAAGATGATGTTTATTTATACGAAACATTATTTGATAAAGGAAAAGCGATGAGTGAATTTGGATTGTATCAATATACACTACAAGATATTAAACTTGCTATCAGTCATCAGCAAGAAAAAACGCAAGTAGTGGGCCAACAAACATCTGAAATTGACGACTACTTTCAAAAATTAAATCATACGCATATCGACAATGAGATGAGTGGGATTTTTGAAGGGAAAAACGTCGTTTACATTATGGCAGAAAGTTTGTTCAGCCGTGCCATTCATGAACAGGCGACCCCAACATTATATAAACTAATGAATGAAGGAATTTATTTTGAGAACTATTATTCCCCACATTATAAAGGGACCACGAGTGACTCGGAATTTATCTCTAATACCTCGTTGGTACCATCAGTGAATTATGGCACAACTTGTTATGAATTCACCGACAACGCGTTTCCAAATTCAATTGCGTCTGTGTTTAAAAAGGCAGGATACAGCGCGACATCTTATCATTCGAACACCGGAGAATTTTATAATCGAGATGCCTATCATGAATCACTAGGATATGATGCTTTTTATGACCAAGAAGCACTTGGTTTAGAATTTTTAGAAGAGTGGGAGTATATGGTGAACTGGCCAAGTGATGCGGATTTAATGAATGCTGCGTCTGATATTTTTCTTGAAGATGATCGTTTCTTTAGTTACGTGATTACGACGAATGGTCATACGCCCTATACCACACAGCGGACTGAACTACAAGAAAATTACGATTATGTTAGCTCATTTATTCAGTCTGATGACGAAGAAATTGTTTATTATTATGCCGCTCAAAATGCCTTCGACCAATCAATCGAAGTGCTTATGGGGCGTCTATTAGAAGCGGGAGTCTTAGATGAAACAGTTCTTGTCATTTATGGGGATCATTATCCTTATCCCATTCATCACGATAAGTTATGGGCATATGATTCAACAAATGAGTGGGATTGGCAAGAGCTTCGTAAAGTTCCACTCATGATTTGGACACCGGGGATTGAGGCTCAGACGGTATCAAAAGTTATGAATGTATTTGATTTAGTTCCGACGATGGCGAATTTATTTAATTTAGATTACGATTATGAGCATGCATTTGGGATTGATATTTTTAGTGAATTAGAATCAACCGTTATTTTTGAAGATTATGGATGGATCACCGATCATGCAAGATATAATAAGTATTCAGAATATTATGAATCCTTTGATGAGATAGGAACTGAAAGTTATATGGAAGAAATGGATGTTAAAGTGATTGAAATGTTTGAAATCGGACAAAAAGTGTTACGAGATGATTACTTTAAAAGATAACCTCACTAGCTTCTAATTCTTAAAAGGAGTATCGCATAAATAATAAAAAGAGTTCTATTAAATTAGAACTCTTTTTATTATTTATTTACGCAATGATGACAACGATTGTAATCATCTTGTTCAGGGAATTTGGCATCGACACGACCACCTGGTCCAACTTCAAGATTACAGTTTGCACAATACGGTGTTTCATCATATTGTCCTTCCTCATAAATTTGTGAGACAGGACCCATTGTAATATCACCAAACCAAATCATAAATGTCCTCTTTTCTAAAAGATTTTATTTAATCATATCGTATTAATGAGGCAAGTTCAAGTGAAACTAATGGTGGAGTTCATCACTATATTTAGTTATTTAGTTAGAGGTGATTATAAATATTGTAAGATGATTTCAGATATGCTATGTTTAAATCAAAAGTTAGCATATGCTAACTTGAGGTGGTATACCCACCATTCATCCGTTCTGTTAAAGAGAGTAGATTTGAATATACTAATAAATGCATTAAAAATGAGGTGAAAAAATGAAAAGGACATTAATTGAGCATGCAGCGCCTACATTAGCCGGGTTAAAAACGGCTAATATGTTTAATTATAAATTTAAAAGTAAGGAACAATTAACAGAAGAGCTAATCCTTCTCAATCGAGAATTAAATGAAAAGGGCCTTTATCTTGATGTTCTTCGAGAAAGTTGTCAAACCGTTCTTCTTTATGTGTATCGAAAGAATCAATTATTAGAAGAGTTAAAAGAGGTGAGAACCCGACAATTATTAACGGAATTGGGGTATCATCATCAAGCGACGATTCCGGATCTTTTGAATAGGTTAAAGCAACGTTTATCATCATCTGATGAATTTCCTCATGAAATTGGGGTGTTTTTAGGATATCCAATTGAAGATGTGTTAGGTTTTATTACGAACTGTGGCTCGAATTGTAAATGTTGTGGTTATTGGAAGGTCTATGGGGATGAACAAAAAGCGAAACGATTATTTGGTCAGTTTACAAAGTGCCGAGAAATCTATTTGAAATTATACTTAATGGGACGATCAATTAATCAATTGATTGTATCCGTTTAATAGCTAAATGTGTTAACAATGAGGAGAGCGAAACAGAAAACGCACAGAGAACAATAAAATCCATTGATCATGTGGGAGGGATGTCAAACGCTTGAGAATTCATTCATATCATATCAAAAAAGGTGGCACGACAGAGGTGCGCCCCTTTTTGGTTCAAATTAATCAATAGCACTTAAACTTGAGAGAATTGAAATAAAGGCAATCATAATCAATAGCATATTAGCGACTAAGCCTCCAAGAGTTAAAGCGGCATTAAATAGATAAATGGTTGGAATAAATAAGATAATAATAAATGGAATTGGAATAAATAGTAAATAAGAGCTATACCAGTTCCCATTTAATAACGTCTTAATAAAAGCACAGATAGCGATTAAAAAGGCTGGACAAACGGTTAAGTAACTCGCTCCTGGGAATGTAAAGGTGATAATCAAAGACAAGATAAGAAGCAAGACAAGTAATCCAAGTAAAAATTCTGAGGATTCTTTGAATCGATGTGTCATTTTTTTAATGACTAAGAAGTGCGTGATAAAGGTCACGATAATCACGCTAACGAAGATAAAATCTTCATGTTTCATAAGTGGTAAGTATGTCAGTTTAAATGGACGCCCATTTAACACCGCAATAAAACGTGTTAATAAATAGGATAAACCCATCATTAAAATCGTGAAGCCAGCATTTAAAAACGTATATTTAAAGACTGTCATCTGATTTTGTATCTGAAGTTTTTTAAATAAGAAGATAATTAAAGCGAAGATTACAATGATTAAAAGATAGTTGAGTGTTTTGGAGTAGTTAATAAATGCCGTTCCAAACGTGAAGAAAATAGAATCATGTGAGGCAGTTAGGGCGTTTGCGTCCGAATAAGTTTCGTCCTAAACAAAAGCTTTTACAATCGGCAAGACGTGATCTCCATAATGCTGAAGGGAAGCATCACTTAAATGATCTGGATTATCATTGGGTGTATGATAATTTTCAAGACCATCTCACACACTGATGTTAATGCCAGGCAAATCATGTTGTAAGAAAATAGTGAAGTCCGACCCATTTGGAAGTAAACGATAAATTTCTGGTGTGATTGAATACGAAAAAGGATGCTCACTTTTTTTAAATAGATCCATAATAGCAGCGTTGTTAGGACTTGTTTCAAACATGACGGCAGGACCTTTTGTACCACGTGCTTCAATATTGATCAGGTAGCGAACCCCTTCAAAAATTTCTGATTCATTGACCGCTTGCTTAGCTCCAAGTAATCCATATTCTTCGCCATCGGTGAAGAGGATTTTAATTCCATTAATCATTGGAGTGTTCATTTCTTAGATCACATGTACTGTTTCAAGAATGGTTGAAAGGCCATATCTTACATCGGTAGCACCGCGTGAACCATCCATTTCAGCATATCGTTCTGGTTTAGCACGAGACCTATCGTAGTGTGTCACGAGCATAATATACGAATCAGATTGTCCTTCAAGTGTTGCATAAATATTTTGCAAGTCTTCGTAACTATCACTGCGCTCAACATAAACATCCTCATATTCGTAAAGTGTGGGTTGGAGTCCGAATGCTTCTAGTTGTGAGATCAGATAATTTCTCACGTTTTCTTTCGCTTCGATATCATAAATAGAATGTGGTTCTTTTGCGATTTCTTGAATATGATTCATCTGATTGGTTACATTGACCTTTGATAAATCATCGTAGTTTGGTGTGGCTGGATTCAGTGATTCAAACCCGATCCAAGCAGACATTGTGACAACTATAATAAGAATTAGAAAAGTAAGTCGTTTATTCGTTTTAAACATAAGTCCCCCTTAAAGATTTGACATTTAGATTTGCTTCCTTCTTAATTTAACAAAATTTAATTACCTTGTTAATCGAAATATTTCAAATACAAAGTATTTTGAGGTTTTATAATCTGAAAAGTAACTGACAGAATCATAAATTTGTTATCCTAATAATTACATATTTATTATTACTGTTTTTTTCTAATTTTTGTGTTTACTCGTGGTATAATCTTAACGTGTTTTTAAGAAGACTATGCGGTTTTAAAAAGGAAATATCGCATGACAGAATTAAAAAAATAAAAGAGCGTTAATGGTGTTATTTAATATCATTTTTATCATCACGTTTGGTTATATTACGTTAGATGCAATGATTCGTCCGCAAGTATGAATCCATTGCTCGTGACGAGAGGAGCAGGGAGGTCCTGTTTATCCTGATAAAATTAAATGCTTATCTTGAAAAATTTTCAAATCAAAAGTTACTATTTATGATATTTGGAAGTTTTTTAGTGAATAATCGCCTTACACCTATTTTTTATGACATGTTTTAAAGTAACGCCTCTTTGGCATTTTGGGACAGTGCATGTTTCAGCACTTAATGCGCAAGAAGGCTTTACGCAGTTTGATAGTTATTTTTACGATTGTTATCCAAATAACATTCCGTTATTTCTATTTGAATTAGGCGTGTTATATTTATTTAAATGGCTAGGCATTAGCAATGATTACATAGCACGTATGCTTGTTAACATTGGTTTTGTGCAATTATCACTCATTTGTTGGTATGTCTTTATTAAACGCTGCGATGGGATGGTGCGAGCGAAAGAATCAGCAATGACCTCTATTGTTCGCCAAGGGATCATTTTAATTCCCATGGCCGTCTTCTTGCCTAAATTCTTTGATACTTTTGGAGATAACTTTGGATTGATTAAGAATTTATTTGAAACAGAGATGCCGAATGGATTATAGGGTGTGATGTTTGCTCAACTGTTATCAGATATAATCACAGCGATTGTGACGATCATGATCGCCCTTCGTCCGCTCAACGAATTAAAACAATTAGAAAAAGAACAAGAACAGATTGCGGGAAAAATTGAAAAACAACATTAAAACCGACTATGGAAGGATAGTGCAAAGGCGCTAGGATTAATCATCTTAGCTCTTTTATTTTTGAAAAAAAGGGACAATCCATTTCAAAAGTTAATTTTTTCAATCTGTAATAGGTTGACTTAAAATTTGGAGATGTTATAATTTATCTCGCCGATTATTAAAAAGTAAAAAAAATGTCGAAGGAATATCAAGAATCTATCAAGCTAAAGAGAGGTTAGATGAAATTCTTAACGTCGTATTTGATTCTTATTAGACATGAAAATATATTGATCAAGTGAAGATTGATGTTGTATTAAGACTGAAAAAATTAAAGAAGTGAGAGATAAAGGATTGATTGATTTAATCAGTCATGAAAGGGCGTAGCGTATGACAACTAATGTACAATCGATTAAACAAATGATTGAAAAAGTAGGACATTTAAGTCCATTTGAGCTAAAAGATGAATTAATTCATCTAGCACAAAAAGCAGAAAATAAAGTGGGACGTCCGATGTTAAATGCGGGCCGAGGAAATCCAAATTGGACAGCAGCCACACCTCGTCAAGCCTTTTTTACCTTTGGTCAATTTGCTGTTGAAGAAACACAACGTGTTTGGTGTGAGAAAGATTTAGCGGGGATGCCGGAACAAACCGGTATTTATGAACGTTTCAAAAGATATAGTGAAGTGTATGCGGAAGCACCAGGAATGACCTTGTTAAAAGAAATCATTGAATATGGAATCCAAAAACATGGATTTAACGAGGATGAGTGGGTTTATGAATTGACGGATGCTATTATTGGTGATAATTATCCAGTGCCTGATCGTATGCTCGTTCAAACAGAACAAGTAGTCAAAGATTATATTGTCAAAGAAATGGGAGGCAATTTGTTGACTTCAACACATGATTTATATGCCGTTGAAGGTGGGACTGCGGCCATGTGCTATATTTTTGACTCGTTAATGGCCAATCGTATTTTAAAACAAGGAGATAAAATTGCTTTATTCGTCCCGATTTTCACTCCATATGTTGAAATCGCAGGATTACCGAATTATGATTTTGAAATTGTTAAAGTATATGCCTCAGAAGTAAATGAAGATGGTCGTCATACATGGCAGTATCCAAAAGAAGAGTTAGATAAATTAGCTGATCCAAGTATTAAATTAGCCTGTATCGTGAATCCAAGTAATCCTGCATCTGTTGCAATTAATGATGAATCGATGGATTACTTAAAAGCAGTCGTTGAAGAAAAAAATCCTTATTTGATGATTGTAACAGATGATGTATATGGAACATTCTGCGATGATTTTAAATCGTTAATGATGACGATGCCTTATCACACCTTAGGCGTTTATTCGTATTCAAAATACTTTGGGGTAACAGGATGGCGTTTAGGTGTGATTGTGCTAGCACAAGAAAATGTCTTTAATGATTTAGTCAAACAGTTACCAGAAGATGAAAAGGAAATCTTACGTAAACGATATAAAGCCTTAACGGTGACACCAGATCAGATTCCATTTATTGATCGTATTGTAGCAGATAGTCGTCAGGTCGCTTTAAATCATACAGCTGGCTTATCAACGCCACAGCAGGTTCAAATGGCGTTCTTCTCGATTTTTGCTTTACTTGATCGAGAAGAGACGTATAAAAATCAGACAAAAGAGATTTGTCGTCGACGTAAGGAATTAATTTATGCACAGCTTCCATCTCTTGCTGAAAAACAGGATCGTTATACGACTTCTTACTATAATCAAATTGACTTATTAGTCTGGGCCCGTCTTCAATATGGAAATGAATTTGTGAGTTACCTTTTAGATCACTATCATCCACTCGAATTTTTATTTGAATTAGCAGCCCGTTATGGAATTGTGTTATTAAATGGAAGTGGATTTGAGGGACCGACTTGGTCGATTCGTGTATCGTTAGCCAATTTAAAGGATGAAGATTATACTGAAATTGGACAAGCCATTGGTGAGTTATTTGAAGATTATGCAACAAAATGGAAAGCACAGGGAACGACTCTTTCCACGATTGAAAGTGAAGGCAAAATTGAATCGTTCATGTGGTAAAGAAAAAATCTAGTCAAGATAAATTGACTAGATTTTTTTTTATGAATGGTTAGTATCGAGCAAGAAAGAGGGAATCGAGATAAAAAGGCCAAGTTGAAGGCTCTATCGCCGCCTTTCAGATGCAAAATTGATGAAATCAGCTTCAAACATTAAATTTCTTTTGTCAATGAAAAGTTAGAGGAATTAAATTTAAAATAGTCCTCTTTTTTTAATTACTTTTCGTAATTTTTAGATATAATGAAGTTATATCCATAAAGATAAGGGGAATTAAAATGGAACTGAAAGAACTAAAGGAAAGAATGTCTCATCAAAAGTTATATTATTGTAATCACGATGAGTTAATCAAAGAACAAACCATTTGTCTTGAGCGGTTATATGATTTTAATCAAACACGTCCGTCTGAGCATGAAAAGCGACTGGCTTTATTAAAGAAAATGTTTGCAAGTATCGGCGAGAACTGTTATATCGAATCGCCACTTCGTGCAAACTGGGGAGGAAAACATGTTCATTTTGGAGACGGTGTGTATGCAAACTTTAATTTAACACTTGTTGATGATTGTGAAATTATCGTCGGTAATCATGTGATGTTTGGGCCTAATGTCACCGTGAGTGCGGGAACTCATCCCATTCATCCTGAGTTAAGACGTAAGCAGGCTCAATATAATCTTCCGATTAAAATTGGAAACAATGTGTGGATTGGAGCAAATGCCGTTGTCTTACCAGGCGTGAGTATTGGTGATAACACGGTCATTGGAGCGGGAAGTGTCGTCACAAAAAATATTCCTGCCAATGTGGTAGCTGTTGGAAATCCTTGCCGTGTTTTACGAGAAATTAATGAACAAGATTTGACCTACTATCATCGAGATATGATCATTGATATTGATTAACACCTAATGAAACCTTATCCATTTAGATAAGGTTTTTTTACACTGAATATTAGAAAATGACAGATGTGATAAGAGCGTTTTTATAGTAAAATATATCCAGGAAATGAGGTTCTTAAGAATCCAATCTCTAGATAGAAAGAAGACAGAGAAGTAAAAGATGAGGAGCAAAAAGATGAAAACATTTGAAGTGAAAGAAGAATTCTTAGTCGATGGAAAGCCAACTAGAATAATGTCGGGAGCGATTCATTATTTTAGAATAATGCCCGATCATTGGGAGCATAGGTTATATAATTTGAAGGCGTTAGGATTTAATACGGTGGAGACTTATGTTCCGTGGAATCTTCATGAAATGCGTGAAGGGCAGTTTGATTTTACTGGAGGTAAAGATTTAGTGTCGTTTGTGAAAAAGGCCGAAGAAATCGGACTGATGGTTATTTTAAGACCCGGACCTTATATTTGTGCGGAGTGGGAAAATGGGGGATTGCCTGCTTGGTTACTTAATTATCATGACATGAAAATTCGTTGTGATGATGAGTTGTTTTTAGAAAAGGTCGAAAATTATTTCAAGGTGCTATTACCGTTAATTGTGCCATTACAAGTGACAAAAGGCGGACCCGTTATCATGGTGCAAGTTGAGAATGAATACGGGTCATTTAGTAATGATAAATTGTATTTGCGTGCTTTGAAAAAGATGATTGAAGATGCAGGAATTGACGTGCCATTGTTTACATCTGACGGGGCATGGGAGCAGGCATTGATGTCAGGAACCTTAATTGAAGAGGAGGTGTTGGTAACGGCAAACTTTGGGTCACGAGGGAATGAAAATTTTGATGTCTTGCAATCCTTTATGGAAAAGCATGATAAAAAGTGGCCATTGATGTGTATGGAATTTTGGTGTGGGTGGTTTAATCGTTGGAATGAAGACATTATTTTGCGCGACGCTGATGAGGTGATGACGTGTATGAAAGAATTATTACAACGTGGGAGTTTGAACCTGTATATGTTTCATGGGGGAACAAACTTTGGATTTATGAATGGTTCTTGTGCTGGGAAAATTGGGAATTTACCACAAGTCACCTCGTATGATTATGATGCCTTCTTAACAGAATGGGGAGATCCAACGAAAAAATATGAAGCAGCACAAGAATTGTTAAAAGAATTATTTCCAGATATGATTCAGCAAACACCTAAATTAAGAACAAAAAAAGATTACGGGCTCATTCCACTAAAACGTAAAGTGTCATTATTTAAGACATTATCTTCGTTAGGGAAAAGTGAGCAAAGTATTTGGCCCAAAACATTTGAACAATTAGGGAGTGGTTATGGGTACGTCTTGTATCAAACAAAGTTGATCGGTTCTACCAATTCAGAGCGTATCAAATTAGTAGATACAAGTGATCGTGTTTCGGTGTATGTAGACGAAGTCTTTTATTTAACACAAACACAAGAAGAAATCGGAACTGAATTTAATCTTCCACTTCAAGGGGAACATGAATTGTCCTTGTTAGTCGAAAATATGGGACGTAATAATTATGGGGCAAGGCTGTTAGCTCCTACTCAACGAAAAGGAATTCGTGGAGGTGTGATGGTGGATCATCATTTTGAAACAGAGTGGGTGCAATATGCTTTGTCATTTGAAACGATTGGTGACGTGGATTTCACAAAAGGATGGATTCCAAATACACCAGCATTTTATGAATATGAATTTGAAGCACACGAATGTGAAGATACATTTTTAGATTGTAGCACGCTTGGAAAAGGGGTTGCCTTTATCAATGACTTCAATCTCGGTCGATACTGGTCAGTAGGACCGATTCAATATTTATATATTCCAGGGCCTCTTTTAAAAGTAGGGATTAACAAATTGGTTCTTTTTGAAACAGAAGGTGTTGTAGCTGAAAGGATTGCGCTAAAAGACCATCCGGTTTATGTCAAAGGTTAACGTCTAGTTAACCTTTTTTTAGTGAAAAATAGTGTATATTTTGTTATAATTTAGCGAGTTATAGTACTTGTAGGGGAGAGAACTAATGAAGTTAACAAAGTATATATTATTAATATTAGGTTTTATATTGATTAGCGAATGTGAGGTTTTAGCACATCATCTTTCATTTGATAGCCAGCGTTTGATTGTGAAAAGTAATGAGCCACTTGAGTATGATGAATTTCGAATATTAGAAGAGGACTTATTTGTCATTTCATTTGATTCTATTTCACAGACAGAAGAAACGTATGAAAGGCTATTAACGACGCCTGGTGTAGAGTGGGTAGAACCTGATTTGGAGCTTAGTTTAAACGTTATGGATACACAGACTATCACTTCATGGAGTGATGAATTTTGGGGAATGGACTATCTTGGAATTAATTCCTATCGAGACTATTTAATTCAAGAGGAAAAAGATGATGAGCTTGTCGTTGCGGTTATTGATACGGGAATTGATCCCACACATCCTCTATTTGAAAATAAACTATCAGATTTTGGATATAATTTTGTGAACCGACATGAAGATCCATTTGATGATAGTTATAATAGTCATGGAACGCATGTAGCAGGAATTATTTCCAAGGCAACCGCAGGCTTAGACAATATTAAACTTTTACCATTAAAAGTGTTGGATTCGCGCGGGAAAGGAACTGTTTCAGCGTTGGTTGAAAGTGTGAAGTATGCCAAAGAAGCTGAGGTCGACATCATCAACCTAAGTCTTGGGTTGTATCCCTATTATCATTCAAAAGCGTTAGAAATGGCCATTTTAGAAGCAATCACCTCCGGCATTACAGTCGTCATTGCTTCGGGAAATGATAATATCGATACGATGAATAGTTGTCCCTCTCATTTAGAGGATGCGATTATTGTATCTGCTATGGATTCGTCGTTGCAAAAAGCAGTCTTTTCAAATTATGGAGCACATGTTGATGTGGTCGCACCAGGTGTTGATATTTATAGCACGGTTGCAGGTGGAGGATTTGGTTATTTAGATGGAACATCAATGGCTGCACCACATATTAGTGCGATGGCTGCTTTATTAAAATTAAATAATCCGACGTTAATGCCTCATGATATTGAAGAAATTTTGATTGAAATAGCTGATGATCTAGGAGAAGTGGGATGGGATCCTTACTTTGGATACGGGGTTCCGATTTTATCTAAGTTATTACCGGGACGAGCTCTCACTGGAATCGTCTTAGAGGTAGATACGCTTGATTTAAAAGTCGGAGAACGTATGAATTTGAATGTATTATTTATCCCAACTCATGCAACTATTACAGAAAATTTAAGTTGGAGCAGTTCTAATGAATCGGTCGTCATGGTTAATGATGGAGAACTGATTGCCAAACAAGTAGGTAAGGCAGTCATTGAAGTTAGAACCGGGACTCATGTTGCGAGTTGTGAGGTAACGGTTGAAGAAAGTCAGATAGAGCTTCAATCAAAGGAACTAAGTGAAAAAATCAGTGTCACTGAACAGTCAGCTATTAAAGAAGAGAGTCACAATGATTACTCAATTTTACCCGTTGAACCAATAGAAGAAGAGATTCAAAGAAATCAACAACCGATTTCAAAAACAATCATTGTTGAAGAAGTAGAACAATTAGAAGATGAAGAACCACAACTTGTCACAGCGTTTGAGATGATCGAAGAAGTTGAAAGTGTGAGCCAAAGGACATTTGAGAAAGACACAACAAATAAAGTGAAGGTTGGACGAACTTTTTGGTTATTTGCTTTCCTTTGCACTGGAATGGTCGTGCTGTATAAGAGAAAGCAGTAAGCGTGACATGAGATGAAAGTAGGTTTCTTTATTGAGAGTGAATTTTAAAAAAACTCCGAATCGTGGACTTTTTGAAGGACGATTCGGAGTTTTTAGTGTTTATGTTTTTTTCGATAGTCTGAGGGCGTACAATTCAGTTCTTTACGGAACGTTTCAGTAAAATAACTTGAACTGTTAAAGCCACATTGAAGGGCGATTTCAGTAATGGTATAGTTCGTCGTTTTAAGCAGGAAAAGACTTTTTTCTAGACGGTACTCGGTTAGATAACCAATGGGCGATTGATTGAGAAATTTTTGAAATATTTTACAACAGTTGCTACGACAAACATTCCCAGCTATCGCAATATCGTTTAAGGTGACTTTGGCGGAATAATTTTGTTGAATGTAACTAATCATTTGTCGCAAGGGCCCAATTCCTTTATCCAGAAATGACTCGTGTGCAGTTTGATCTTGTTTAACATGGTGATAAAGTTGGTAAGCAATCGTATAAAAAAGGCTCATGATTTGTAATTCGAATCCTTCTGATTGCTTTTGGCAAAGTTGATGTAATTGTTTTAAATGTTCAATAAATTGTCGTTGCCAAGTAATCTTTGGATCAAAGATAAAAAAGGGATGAGAGGAGTCTTGTTTAAGGGGATTGACGTAGTGATCGGCTATTCGAGGAATGGCAGAAATGAGAGAAGGTGGAAGTAGGATACAAATAAATTCACACTCATCACCATTACTTGAAAAACCGTAATGCATGTGTCCAGAATTTACAAAAATAGCTTGTCCTTCCGTCAAAAGATAAGGTTTTCCATTGATTGAATAGGCCATTTTTCCGTGTAAGATAATCGTAAATTCAAAATCATCATGCCAATGATTGGCAGCTGACATATTTGGATAATCACTAAGTCTTGCAAAGTTTGAGCGAATGTAAAAGTCAGTGAAGTTATAGGCTACATCCTCAGAATGGTCTTGAAATAATTTAAGTTCTAACATAGATAAACCCTCTTTGAAAAATACAATTGTTATAAGTTAATAGTCTATTATGATAGTAATTCGAAAATTTATAGACTATTATTATAATATAGCACATGTGAGCAAACAATTAAAAGTTTGAGAAGTAGGAGAGAGTAACATGACGATGTGAGAACGAATGGCAGCAGGTCAATTATTTACAGACAATTGCGATGGACTAGCAGAAGACCGTCAAAATGCTAAGAGAAGAATGAAAGCTTTTAATGAAACAGGCCCTGATGAGATTCAAACAAGAATTCAACTCATGAACGAGATGTTTGGCAAGGAAACGAAAGCTTGGATTGAACCTCCTTTTTATTTTTGTTACGGATATAATATAGAGATTGGCGAAAAATCCTATGTGAATTTTAATTGTCAATTTGTGGATGATGGGAAAATAACGATTGGTAAAAAAGTAATGTTTGGACCTGGGGGCACAATTGCAACAGTTGGTCATCCCATTAATCCAAATTATAGAGAGTATATGTATACTGATGCCGTGATAATTGAAGATAATTGTTGGATTGGAGCGGGTGTTGTGATTTGTCCGGGGGTTATCATTGGTGAAAATACAGTCATTGGAGCAGGGAGTGTGGTGACCAAGAGTATTCCAGCCAACTGTGTAGCTGTTGGAAATCCATGCCGTGTTCTTCGAGAGATTAATGAACAGGATTTAAAATATTATTATAAAAATCGTGAAATAACAGTAAAAGATTTAGAAGGAGAGGCAGTATGTCGTTTGAAAGGATGAGTTAGAAGGATGACCCCTTATAAAGTGATTGTGATGGATGTGGATGGAACATTAACTAATAAAGAAAAGAAAATTACCCAAAAGACCAAAGCAGCGTTAAAGATGGCACAAGAACAGGGGATGATTTTAGTCTTGGCATCTGGACGGCCAACCAGTGGATTGTTAAATCTAGCGAAAGAACTTGAAATGGATCAGCATCAGGGATTATTAGTGAGTTACAATGGAAGTCAAGTGATTGATTTAAGCACGAAAACGATTTTATTCAATAACCCCCTTTCCATATCAGAGGCGAAGTCAATCTTAAGACATCTTAAGCAGTTTAATCTAACGCCGATGATTGACGATGGAGTTCATTTATATGTAGAAAATGTAGACGGGTATTTAGTCGAATACGAAACAAAAGGTAATGCATTTATTTTAAAAGAGGTAGACGATTTAGAAGCATTTGTTGAGTTTGAATGTCATAAAATACTAACGAGTGGTATGCCTGACTATATGGAAGAGATCTTTGAGGATATGAAGTATCCATTCAATGAGCAGTGCAATTGTATGTTTACAGCCCCTTTTTATGTTGAATATACAGCTAAAGGCATTGATAAGGCAAAAGCGTTAGAAACAGTCTTAAATCACCTAGGTTGCCAAAAAGAAGAAGTGGTAGCTTTTGGTGATGGACATAATGATGCTTCAATGCTCAAATACGTAGGCTTAGGCATTGCGATGGAGAATGCAGTTCAAGCGTTAAAAGACATAGCACATTTTGTCACGTTCTCTAATGAAGAGGATGGGATTGCGTATGCCTTAGAAAGATTTTGTTTAAATAAGAAGCTCTGAGTGAATTTAAAGAAATAGATGGAGTAGAAGACACATGAAAATTAATCATATGGCGATGTATGTCAGACAGTTAGAAGAGATGAAACGATTTTATATGCAATTTTTTGAGGCAACCTGCGGGGATAAATACCATAATCAAAAGACTGGTCTACAGACTTATTTTTTAACGTTTGAAAATCAGATGCGACTTGAATTAATGACACGACCTAATTTAGAGCGAGACCAAAAGTCTTTATATCAAACGGGATACATACATCTTGCGTTTAGTGTTGGGAGTAAAGAAAAGGTAGGCGAGTTGACAAACTGTCTAAAAGAGGCAGGATACGATATTTTAAGTAGTCCTCGTACAACAGGAGATGGTTATTATGAAAGTTGCATTTTAGATCCTGAGGGAAACCAAGTTGAAATAACAATATAATAAAAGAAAGATTCTGATGGAATAGTCCATCAGAATCTTTTTGATATAAGATAAATTTAGCATATGATAGCGATATTTCTCATATACATGGTTAGCATGAGATAAAACGATGGGAGAGGTCGCTATGTATAGTTTTAAAAATGATTATAGTGAGGGGGCACATCCTAATCTTTTAAAAGCACTTCAGCAAACGAATTTAGAACAACATCAGGGTTATGGAGACGATGTTTTTTGTACCGAAGCCGCTCATTTGATAAAGGAAACGTTTATGTTAAATCACGATGAAATTCATTTTTTTGTGGGCGGAACACAGACGAATTTAACGGTGATTTCTGCTTTTTTAAAACCTTATGAAGCCGTGATTTCTGCGGATTCAGGTCATGTGGCAGTCCATGAAACTGGAGCAATCGAAGCAACGGGGCATAAAGTCATTCCAGTTTCTTCACATGATGGAAAATTGAGTGTTGCTCAAATAAAAGACGTATTAAAAACACACATTGATGAACATATGGTGAAGCCTAAGCTTGTGTATCTTTCAAATCCTACTGAACTCGGAACAATTTATCAAAAATCTGAACTTGAAGCCATTTATGAGTACTGCCAAGAACAGAATTTAATTTGTTATTTAGATGGGGCTCGGTTAGGGTCAGCCTTATGCTGCGAGAAAAATGATCTTTTACCATCAAATTTGGCTCAGTTGACAGATGTATTTTATATCGGTGGAACGAAGATGGGAGCATTATGTGGTGAGGCACTCGTGATCAATCAGCCAATGCTTAGAAAAGATTTCCGTTTTAATATGAAACAAAAAGGTGCCTTATTAGCAAAGGGACGTATTTTAGGTCTTCAGTTTAGCGAGTTATTTAAAGACAATCTTTATTTTGAATTAGCCAATCATGCGAATGAGATGGCCAGATTATTGAAGGTCGGTATTAGCTCTTTAGGTTATCAGTTTATGGTCGACTCAGACACGAATCAGATTTTTCCGATTATTCCAAATAAAATTGTCGCCTTACTTGAAACTAAGTATCTTTTTACGAGATGGGATTCAACTAATCGAACTGAAACCGTTATACGATTAGTGACTTCATGGTCCACATCTGAAAAAGCGGTGAAAGAATTCATTCAAGACCTCAAAAAATTTACGGTATTAGAGTTAAGGGGTAAATTGATGGACTCGTGATAGGCGTTTGTCGTAGCATCATAACAAGGCAAGAAGATAAAAAAGGAGATTCATCTTAATGAAATACTACATGGTTGAAGGGACGATTAAAAATCAAGAGGCAATGAATGACGATATTTTAAAAGAGCATATGGCATGCACAAAAAAAGTGATGGATTAAGGACTAAGTTTGATGTCATCTTTAAAGGCTGATTTGAGTGGTGGGTTATTCATCATGAAGTCAAACTCTTACGAAGTAATAGCTGCTTATTTAAATGCTGAACCATTATTTAGGGCAGGAATTCAAACCTATTGCATAACTGAATTGATGCCACATTATTTAATGCCTAATTCAAAAGAGTGGATTGAAGATTAAATAAAAAGATGACTGCCTATCCAGTCATCTTTTTATTAGGAGATAGGATTGTGAATAAGTTTGCAAACGTTTTTGATTAAGGTTTGAAATAATAATGATCTAATTTAACTAACTTAAAAGAGGGGGATATTAAAATGAATGTAGAACAAATTAATCAAGAAGTTGAAAAAATTGAAGCAGAAATAGAAACACTGAAGGAACATCGTTGCGATTCATTAGTTTGTACAACAAATGAATATGAAACATCATCGAAGATTCAAGATTTGCTAGAAAAAAGAACAGAATTATATTATCAATTAAACCTAGTAGGACAAGCGTCAATTCCTACTGAAAATGAAGATGAGGACGAAATAGAAAAAGTACGTCATCAAGAAAAAATAGAAATCGCCAGAAATTTATTAGATCTGTTAGATGACGAAGTGATTGCCACTAAAACAGGCTTATTAATCGATGAGGTTCATGCTTTAAGAAATAAATAGTATGTCAAAAAAACATTATCCTGGGGGTGTTAGGATAATGTTTTTTTGATTAATAGGTTGAAAAATAGCGATTGATAATTTTCTGATCTTTTGTTTTAGTAAGGGCAAGTTGTAACAAAATACGTGATTTTTGGGGATTAAACGTATTGGCATTGTTTTGAGCCGAGATATTTCCAGTGAAAACACGTGTACTTAAAATAAGAGGATATTCTTGCGCTAAAAGGACATCAATGGCATCAAGCCAACGTTTGCTTAATTGTCCATCACCTGCTGTAACGATTACCAATCCATCATGCTGACTGGCTAGATAAGGTAAAATACTAGGGTCACTATCAATCGTGAAATAGGCCATTCCAACCGATGGAAGTCGATCCAAACCGGTAATATCAAAGTCTGAGTGAATGGTATGCGGTTTGGTGGTCATTAAATAGAAATCAACTTTATGATCGCGGATAAATCCAATCGCTCCAAATTTCCCTGAACCAAAGGCGTCGGTTTGAAAGGTACTAATTTTTTTAACATCGCGTGCACAGTAAATGGCATTATCAAAGACAACTAACACGCCTTTATTGATGGCATCTTCATGGGTGGCAACGACTACAGAGTCGTAAAGATTTAAGGGACCATCTGCACTGATAGCTGTTGCGGGTTTCATAGAACCAGTCAAAATCACGGGTTTTGTCGTTTTAAGCGTTAAGTTTAAAAACATGGCAGTTTCTTCTAAGGTATCAGTCCCATGAGTAATCACAAATCCATCGATATCTGGGTCATCGTTGTGTTCATGAATGGCATCCACAAGTTTTTTCCATTCATTGAATGTGATATCATCACTATTTAAATTGCTAATTTGAATGGCACTAATGCGAGCAGTTTCTTTTAAGTTTGGAATATCAGCTAAGATTTCATCAATTGAGATGACACCTGCTTGATAGCCTGTTGTATTTCCTTCAGGACCACTTCCGGCAATTGTACCACCGGTTGCTAAGATGAGAATATGTTTTAATTTTTTTTTCATAATTTAAGCACTCCTTAAATCTCAAAAGTAAAGTTTGAAATGAGATAGATTATGTCACTATTTTGTAGAAATTAATCTCTTTGTATACCTTAAATCTAGGATATCTATGACAGAAAAAGAAATGATTTTTTGTGTCGCAATAAGATCAGTTTATGTACAGTTTATTGTTCTTTGATAAAATAGTAATGATAAGAATTTTAATGATTCAATCAATCAGGTTGGAGGCAAAAGATGATTAATATATTAGTCGCAGAAGATGATAAGCATGCTAGAAAATTATTAGAAACATTATTGAAGCGGGAAGGATATACTGTGTTTACTGCCGAAGATGGTGAAAAGGTATTGGAAATCTTAAGTATCCAACATATCGATTTAATCATTTTAGATATTATGATGCCTAAAATGGATGGATTTGAAGTGGCTAGATTATTAAGGGAAGCGAATTTTACGATGCCGATTTTAATGACTACAGCAAAACACTTACCAGAAGATAAGAAAAAGGTTTTATTGTTGGAACTGACGATTATATGACCAAACCTATTGATACTGAAGAAATGCTTTTAAGAATTCGAGCACTTCTTCGTCGATCTCAAATTGTAAATGAACGAAAATTAACGATTGGTAAAGTAAGGTTAGATTATGATGCGTTAACAGTGACAAGAGAAAATGAAATTCAGACCCTTCCGCAAAAAGAATTTTATTTATTATATAAATTACTGTCTTATCCTGGACGCATTTTCACACGAATTCAATTAATGGATGAAATTTGGGGAATGGAAAGCGAGACAACCGATACAACGGTTAATGTTCATATCAATCGTTTAAGAAATAAGTTTTCGAACTATCCTGAATTTGAATTGATATGTGTTCGTGGACTGGGGTATAAGGCGGTTAAAAAAGTATGAAGGCAATCAAAAAAAGAATTACCCTAACCCTTTATTTTTCTCTTTCTCTTTTTGTGATGTATTTAATTACATTTGCAATTACGGGGGCTTTAATGTCTTTTAGTCTTTTGTTTGGATGGATTAATGAAAGTACTTGTGAGAAGCCAATTATTATTATGCTGATTACGTTAGTATCGTGTATTATTGTGGGGACTATTATTTCAACGGTTGCGAGTAAAAGAATGTTAAGTTCAGTTAGAATGTTTATGGACGCTATGAATCAATTAGCTAGTGGGGATTTTTCAGCTAGATTAAATATTACACATCCCCCTGAATATGAGTTATTGTCTGAAAATTTTAATCATATGGCAGAAGAATTAGCAGGAATTGAAGTTTTACGAACGGATTTTATTAATAATTTTTCTCACGAATTTAAAACCCCGATTGTTTCAATTAAAGGATTTGCTGAAATTTTAAAAGATGATTCATTAACGAAAGAGGAAAGAGAAGAATACCTTGATATTGTCATTGAAGAGTCAACCCGTCTTTCAAATTTAGCGACAAATGTTTTGACGCTTTCTAAGGTCGAAGCACAGTCTATTTTAAGCGACCAACAATTATTTAATATTGGGGAACAAATTCGCCAATGCGTGTTATTATTAGAAACAAAATTAGAAAAAAAACAGTTAATTCTGAATGCAGATATTCAAGATTATCATTACTTTGGGAATAAGGAAATGTTAAATCAAGTGTGGTTAAATATACTTGATAATGCGATAAAGTTTACCTCACAAAATGGAATCATTGATATCAGTATGAAGAAAGTTAGCAATTCAATTGTTATTACTATTAGTGATACAGGAGTTGGGATTGCGGCTGAGGCTATCCCTAAAATATTTGATAAGTTTTATCAAGAAGATACGTCTCATGCCACGATGGGAAATGGCTTAGGCTTATCTATTGTCTATAAAATCATTCATTTACATAAAGGAAGTATAGCCTGTGAAAGTACCTTATCAAGAGGAAGTTCATTTACAATTGAGTTACCCAATATAATCTAAAAGAAAGAATTCTATTTTATTGATCATGTCATAGAATAGAATTCTTTTATTTTTATACATTAAAAAAGTAAAAAGTTTTTTTTCAGTTAATCTTTTTCCTGTATCCTACATTTATCATTAGGAAAAGGAGTGAGTTAATATGATAAAGATTTTTAAACATTTAAAAGTAAAAGAATGGATTCTTTTTGCTATTAGCTTCATCTTTATTGTGGCTCAAGTCTGGTTAGATTTAAAATTACCGGACTATATGAGTGAGATTACGCGATTAGTTCAAACACCAGGAAGTGAGATGAATGAGATTTGGGTGGCTGGGGGATACATGCTCTTGTGCGCGTTAGCTAGCTTAGGAACCTCATTTATTGCAGCGGCTATTTCAGCTAAAATTGCGGCGAACTTTTCAGCACGATTGCGTTCAGGATTATTTGATAAAGTCCAATCCTTCTCAATGGAGGAAATTAATAATTTTTCAACTGCGAGTTTAATTACACGCTCAACGAATGATATTAATCAAGTGCAAATGTTTATTGTCATGGGGTTACAAATGTTAATTAAAGCACCTATTATGGCATTTTGGGCGTTAATGAAAATCTATGATAAAAGTTGGCAGTGGACGTTGTCAACAGGAGTTGCTGTCATGGTTTTATTCATCATTGTTGGAATCTGTATGATCATTGCATTACCTAAATTTAGAAGAATTCAACAATTAACGGATAATTTAAATCGAAGTGCTCGAGAAAATATTAGTGGTTTACGTGTGATTCGTGCCTATAATGCAGAGAAATATCAAGAAGATAAATTTACGGTAGCGAATAATGACTTAACGTATAACAATTTATATACAAACTCTGTTATGGCAAGTTTAATGCCAAGTATTAGCATGATTATGAGCGGTTTAAGTCTTGCTATTTATTGGGTTGGGGCTATCTTGATTAATGACGCGACATTACCATCAAGAATGGAAATTTTTTCGGATATGATTGTTTTCTCATCTTATGCGGTACAAGTAGTCATGGGATTTATGATGTTAATTATGGTATTTATTTTACTTCCACGTGCTGCTGTTTCGGCTAAACGAATTAACGAGGTATTGGAAACAAAATCAGTGATTAAAAATGGTTCGTTGACTCAATCGCCAGCAGGAATGAGTGGTGAAATAGAATTTAAACGAGTGAGCTTTAAATATGCTGATAGTGATGATTATGTATTAGAAGATATATCATTTACAGCAAAACGTGGAGAAACCATTGCCTTTATCGGAGCGACAGGTTGTGGAAAAAGTACATTGGTTAATTTAATTCCACGCTTTTACGATGTCAGTGAAGGTGAAATTTTAATCAATGGGATTAATGTAAAAGAATATGACCAAAAAGCACTTCGTAATAAATTTGGTTATGTGTCTCAAAAAGCGACTTTATTTGAAGGGACTGTTCAATCGAATGTTGCATTTGGAGAGAATGGAAAAGGAACACAAGGATTAGAGACAGTAATGGATGCAGTTCAAATTGCACAGGCTTCTGAATTTGTTGAGAAAATGGACACCAGTTATGAAGCTCATGTGGCTCAGGGTGGAACCAATTTATCTGGTGGACAAAAACAACGTTTATCTATCGCGAGGGCGATTGCTCGACGTCCTGAAGTTTTAATTTTTGACGATTCATTTTCAGCGCTTGATTACAAGACTGATCGACAATTAAGAAGTATTCTAAAAAAAGAGACCATTGGAACAACGTTATTAATTGTTGCTCAGCGTATCGGAACCATTAAAGATGCTGATAAAATTATTGTTTTAGAAGAGGGGCGAATCGTCGGAATGGGCTCACATAATGAGTTGATGGAAAATTGTGAAGCTTATCAAGAAATTGCTTATTCTCAACTTTCAAAGGAGGAGCTTGCGTAATGAGAAAAAAAGATAAAAATGAAAGTAGCCTGATTAAATTAGTTCATTATTGTCGTCGCTATCTTCCTATGATGATTATTGCACTAATTGGTGCAGGGATTGGAACAGCCCTAACCTTATTTGGGCCAGATAAGCTATCAGAAATGACAGATTTGATGACTGAGGGATTATTTGGTGAGATTGATATCGAAGCCATTAGTTCAATTGGGATGACATTAATCATCATTTATGGAATTAGTTTTGTGTTATCACTTTCTCAAGGCTTGATTATGGCAAATATAACGCAAAAGGTTTCGAAAAATTTAAGAACAGATTTATCTAAAAAGATAAACAAACTACCCATGTCTTATTATAATAAGACAACAACAGGTGATATTCTTTCTCGAGTAACGAATGATGTGGACACAATTGGACAAACGTTAAATCAAAGTGTTGGAACTTTAGTGACGGCAATTTGTTTGTTCTTGGGATCTTTGATCATGATGCTTAAAACAAATGTGTTATTAACCATTACCGCTATTTTAGCTACTGTAATTGGTTTTGTTTTAGTAGGATTTATCATGAAAAAATCACAAAAATACTTCTTAAAACAACAAGAAGGCTTAGGAAAAATAAATGGTCATATTGAAGAAGTTTACACAGGGCATACGATTGTGAAAGCCTATAATGCTGAAAAGCAAATGGGAGATATCTTTGAATCGATGAATCAAGAATTAAAGCAAAATGGATTTAAGGCGCAGTTATTGGCAGGTCTTATGATGCCATTAATGACCTTTATTGGAAACCTTGGATATGTTGCAGTTTGTATCGTTGGAGCTGTCCTTGCAATGAATGATGTCATTTCATTTGGAGTGATTGTGGCCTTTATTATGTATGTTCGCTACTTTACACAACCCCTAGCACAAATGGCACAAGCAGCGCAAAGCTTACAATCAGCAACAGCGGCAAGTCATCGTGTCTTTGAATTTTTAGAAGCGAAGGAAATGGAGGATGAGAGCCATAAAATAAAACGACTTGAAACAGCTCAAGGAAATGTAGAGTTTAAAAATGTGACATTCACTTATGAAGGGACAACTCATCCGGTTATTAAAAATTTCTCGACAAAAGTAAAACCAGGTCAAAAAATTGCGATTGTTGGTCCAACAGGTGCTGGAAAAACAACACTTGTTAACTTACTCATGCGATTTAATGAAATAAATGGTGGAGCGATTTATATTGATGGTACGCCAATTAATCAATTAACCAGAGAGAACATTCATGATTTATTCTGTATGGTTTTACAAGACACTTGGTTATTTGAAGGATCAGTGAAAGAAAATTTAGTTTATAATCAAGCGCATATTACGGATGAACAAATTGAAGAGGCTTGTAAAGCGGTGGGATTACACCATTTTATTCAAACGTTACATCATGGTTATGATACGATTTTAGATGATAAATTGAATCTATCAGCTGGACAAAAACAACAATTAACGATTGCACGAGCGATGCTGAAAAATTCACCGATGTTGATATTAGATGAAGCCACAAGTTCCGTTGATACGAGAACAGAGCTTATTATTCAACAAGCAATGGATCAATTAATGGAAGGTAGAACCTCTTTCGTGATTGCACATCGATTATCAACGATTAAAAATGCAGATGTGATTCTAGTTTTAAAAGATGGCGACATTTTAGAAAGTGGAAATCATGAATCGCTATTAGCTAAACAAGGATTCTACGCAGAATTATATAACAGTCAATTTGAACAAGCATAAAAGATGAGCCATCTCTAGAGTGACTTAAAACAACATCCTATCTAGTCAATTTAGGCTAGATAAGGTGTAAAGGGATATGCAAAGAAAGGGTTAAAAAATGTGAGGGTTTGAGTTGTGAATTTTCGACATTTCATGGAAGAAATGTTAGAGAAAAAGCAGTCAATTTTTCATTAAATAAAGCAAAAGCACCTCGTTAATCTCCATGAGGTGCTTTTGCTTTATTTAGTTGTTAAATGAAATATCCGGTTTTTCTTGTTGAGCTTGATAGGGAATCATAGATTGATTGAAAGGCTTATTTAAAACATCGACCTTGACAATTTGAGTGATTGGAATTAGCATATAGTCTTCATGATAACAATATAAGCAAATTCCAACCGGCTTTAAGACATAAGAGATAGGGATGACGGTTAGGCGTTTTTGTCTTATTTCCAAATCTATATAAGAGTTGGTTTGGATGGCATGGTCAAGTTGTTGATAAAGCTCACCTTTTCGATCAAAGGGATTATCATCTAAATCAATGACGAAATAATGATTTAAGTGATTTAAGATTTGTGAACATCGCTTAGGTTCCATCAATTGATACTTATCAATTAAAAAGGAATGACTAATGTTTTGACTGAACTGCTGTCCGATGTATAACGACGTAATTAATGACTCGTAGTCACTTTGTTTTAAAACTTGCTTCGCAATGATATAATTCTGATCGATTTCAATGCCACCATTTTTTCCTCGGGTGGATATAATCGGAATACCAAGAACACATAATTTGTCAATATCACGTTGAATCGTCTTCGTTGAAACATCGAAAGTCTCCGCTAATTCTTTAATGGTTACTTTTGAGTGGCATTTTAATAAATAAAAGACGAGTTCTAATAATCTCATTTTGTTACCTTTCTGATTGATTTTGATTATTTAGCGTGATTTTTTAGCCACATGATAGCACAATAGGTATGCATCGCGGCTCCAGTCGCTAAGATGTCTTCATTAAACACAACTTTTTCATTATGCATCGGTTCTCCATATGAAGGATCTTCTTGTTTTGTTCCAGCACCAAGCATCATATAAACACTTGGAACTTCGTATGAATAAGAGGCGAAATCCTCCGATCCCATACCGCCACCTTCAAATAAGACTACAGCTTGTTCACCAACTAAGTCTTTGACATAAGTCGTGACTTCTTTTGCTAAGTCTGTATCATTGGCTAATGGTGGAACTGAAGATAATTCAATAAGTTCTGCTTCTCCTCTAAACATTTTAGCAGTTGAGGTCACAATTTCGTTCATACGGTTAAAAATGAATTCACCGAGTTCTTTATTCAAACTTCTAATCGTTCCTTCCATGATCACTTCTCCTGGAATGATATTAGGAGCGTCTCCACCGGCAAATTTTCCGATGGTTAGAACAGCAGGTTGTGTCGGTGATACTTCACGAGCAATAATTTCTTGCAAAGAAATGTAAATATGAGCTGCAATATTAATCGGATCGACTCCAAGTTCAGGCATGGCTCCATGGCATCCTGTTCCTTTAACTACAATTCTAAAGCGATTGCATCCTGCAATACTTGTTCCAAGCCCACATAAGACAACGTTTGAAGGAGAACCTGAGTGAACATGCATCGCCATGGCGGCATCAACCTTTGGATTTTCAAGGACTCCCGCTTCAAGCATTTTTTTAGCTCCTGTAAATCCTTCCTCATCTGGTTGGAACACTAGCTTAATTGTTCCTTCGATTTGATTTTGATTTTGTTTAAGTAATTTAGCAGCTCCAAGTAGCATTGCGGTGTGCATATCATGTCCACAAGAATGCATGCATCCATTCGTCGATTTAAAATCGCAACTTGTTTCTTCTTTCATAGGAAGTGCATCCATATCTGCTCGTAATAAGAAGGTTTTTCCTGGATTTGGTCCTGAAATTGTGGCAACAATTCCGCTCTCACAAATCTCTGTCGGTTCGTAACCAAACTCCATCAGTTTATTCATGACAAACGCTTTTGTTTTTGGAAGTTCGGCACCTACTTCAGGATTTTCATGAATAAATCGTCTATATTCTATCAGTTCATCTTTTATTAATTGTGCTTGATTCATAAATTCATTCATTTAAGATTCCTCCAAGTTAGTTTATGTTTTCTGTAAACAAATCATATCAAAAAAATAGGACATATAGGGTCCAATTCAAAATTATTTTTACCAATTTTTAAAAAAATATAAAAAAGATTAATTAAAAAAATAAATTAATCTTTTCATTTAATATAGAATTATAAGGATATTAAGAATAATAGGGTCAGGATGAAGAGTAGAGACACATTATATAACGTAAATACTTTTAAATATTTTGCCGTTTGATTCGGATAGGTTTGAGCAAATAATTTATATGAAATGACGCTAGCTAGTGAGGCAATTAGGGTTCCAAGTCCACCGATATTGACTCCGATGAGGAGTGATTTTGCATAAGGTGTGAAAGTTGAGAGTAAGATAGCGGCCGGTACATTACTAATGATTTGTGAGGAAAGAATCCCTGCCAAATAAGTTTTTGGCTCAGTTTGAAGCATTGCTTGCATCCAGTGTGTTAATGCAGGAATAGAAGAGATATTCCCGATAAAAACAAAGAAAGCAATAAAGGTTATGAGTAGTGCGTAATCTACCTTTTTGAATAGGGAACGGTCTGAAATTAGGACGAATAAAAGAGTCAAAATGAACGTCCATTCTACTTTTATGAGATGAAACACGGACATTAAAATGATGCCAAGTAAAAAAGAATAGGCTAATACCTTTTTAGGTTGTTCGATGTTTGTGCAAGATAATTCAGCTTGCAGAGGTTCTTTTTTATCCCTTAACACAATAACAAGTAGTAAGGCAAAGGACATAAGGCCGAGTGGAAAGGTTATTTTTAAAAATTCACTCGGTGATAAATGGTAATAAGAATATAAGTATAAGTTTTGTGGGTTTCCAATCGGGGTGAGGCTACTTCCGAGGTTTGCGGCAAGCGTTAATAAAACGATGAGTTTAATCGCGTCGAGGTGTGTTGATTTGACTAAGATGAGCGCTAACGGCACAAAGGTAATTAAGGCAACATCATTTGTAATGATCATGGCCATGAAGAAGGTTAATAACATTAATCCAAGGGTCAGTTGTTTCGTATTTTGACAACGACTTAAGATGAGTGTTGAAATTTTGTCTAAGACATTGAGTTTTTTAAAAGCAGCGACGACAATCATCAAGTTAAAAAGTAACATTAAAACATTAAAATCGATATGTGAGGTGTGTAAACCTGTAAAAAAAGAGGATAGTAGTGCTAAACAGGAAGCAATCACGAGTACGATTTCTTTTTTAATCCAATTCTTTAGTGTATTCAAAATTATTCCCTCCAAATTCTTTCAAACCTTAATTATACCATAATTAGCATTAACTGTTATAGGGCAATAGGTCTTAGATTTTCATTTTGTAACAGATAAATAAATTTTCAAGGAAAAATCCTTACGGTCGGATCAGTTACGGATGAAAAAAGTTTTTTTAAGGTCACGCTAAAAGGATTGAAAAGACACAAGGAAAAGTTAAGTCAGACTTCTTAGATAAGAGGATTTTAAGTGCTACAACTATCTTAAATTAATTTAACCATTGACGATATTTTATGATAAACTAAATAAAGTGAACGAATTTACAAGGAATACTGGAGTGTAAAAATGACAGCATTAGAGAAAAAACTACAACAGGAAGTCATCAAAAACTGTGAAGTAGCAGAAAAAGAGTATGACTGCAAAATGACAAGATTTCTCCAAACCATTGAACGATTTGGAATTGTGAGAACTGCACAAGAAATTTTAAGAAAAGGCAGAACATCAGACTGTTTTAATCAGTTAGCTGAAGCGGGACGCCTTGATTTAACGATGGAGGCCACAATTATTAAAAGTGAATATTCTGAGTTATTCACGGATGAAGAAGTTAATGATTGTTATGCTTTATTATGTGAAAGGGGATATTACTAAACATTGTCCTCATCAAAACAAAAAACCATTATCGATATGAAGATAATGGTTGGATAGGTTACAATTAATTAGACAGTTTTTTTAAGGTCATGTAGAATTATAAATAATATCAATCTAAAGGAGCTTTAA
>OLNJ01000019.1_pt1 | contig 149358 bp, 128 predicted proteins | sample 1672191 | NCBI WGS metagenome assembly OLNJ01 (sample SAMEA3136657, study PRJEB25190) | human gut metagenome | biome: human gut; feature: human-associated habitat; material: faeces | place: Austria | collected 2013
CTGACTCAATAGCCAACTTTTCTGAAGGTATGTATGTTTCAAGCGGAACTCCAAGTAATCGGTCAGAACCAAGTTCTGCTTTCAAGCCTTTCCTATTAGAATAATAACTGACAGCCAAAGCAGGAAATAGCGATAAATATTCTTGCTCACAAATTCGGCAGCCTTTATTCAATATCGTTCTTTCATTTATCTTCATACTCCACGAATGACCGTGCCTGCATTTCCACCACGCTCTCTTTGCTGAAGTTCGTGATACTTGTGTCGGTTTCAATTTATTCTGTTCATAATCCCATTCACTGAGAAGTTGACTGTCCGTTGTCGCCAAATCATTATATCCTGCAAGAACTTCTCTCTCCGCACAAACGGGGCATACCGTACCTTTCACACGGGCATTGATAACTGATTTCCACTCGTTACCGCATTTTCTGCACTTCCACCAGACATTTTTCCTCGACTTTGCATTTACCTCATCAGGTTTCAACGACAAGTTCTTCTCTGACCACTCCGAAGCAATTTCAGGGTGTGTTGTCTGCAAATCGTTAAACCCTTTCAGGAATATGTACCCACTGCAATATGGGCATTTGCTGCCACCGGAACGGGTAGAAATAAGGGTGTTCCACTCTCTGCCGCAATCCTTACACTTCCACCAAGCCTTACGATTAGCAAAGACCGTAACCTGAGTTGGAAGTAACGGATAATTTCTGTCCGACCACTCGGCTGCTATATCCGGCAGAAGTGTTGCAAGGTCATTAAATCCTTCCAACACTTTATTATGGGAGCAATACGGGCAACCCGTTTTATTTATTGTCCTGCTCTTAATGGCAGCTTCCCACTCGTGTCCTTTTTCACATCTCCAAATCACTTTCTTATGAGAACCAATAGAAACCTCTGTCGGTTTTATCTTATTCTTTTTCGACCACTGCTTTACCAGTAATGGCTCTAATGTCGCCAAATCGTTAATACCTGCAATCACTCTCGCACCGGAACATATCGGGCATTTCTCTCCATTAAAACGAGCCTTAACGCTTGTCTGCCATTCGTGACCGCAAGCACCTTTCCACCATACTTTTTTATTTGAACCAAAGGTAATATCTTCAGGCGTAAGTGGTAAGTTCTTCTCCGACCACTCCAAAACAAGCTCCGGGTGTACTTCTGCTAAACTGTTATTCATAGCCAAACCTTAACCTCCTTGTGCTTAGAGTATATGAAGTTTTGGCTTTATCTTGTAGTTTGCGAATATCCATATAAATAGAAAAAGCCCTTTGAGAAAAGGATTTCTCCTCTCTCAAAGGGCAAATAGACAAATTGATTATATTATTTACTAACCATCTATTGAAAAATACTGCAATTTTTCAAAAGCATCGTCCATAAATTCAAACTCAAATATATGACAATCATCAAATGACTGTTCGCAATAAGTCACTTTCCCATTATCATAATCGACAATAGGTCTGCCAAGATTTCTCTTTACATCTTCAACAGTAACTTGTCCGTATATTTCTTTAATATCAGGTAGCATAAAATCAATTATTCCGTCCAAATGCTTAAAATAATTATTAGCCAAAGTTTTTACAGTATCCTGAATATCTTCTTCTGGTTCTTCGTCCCAAGCAAAAATCAGTCCCTCATACTCAAAAACATACTGTCCTATATCTTCTCTAAATTCCATTATGCCTTCTCCTTTCAATTATTGAATTTGCTTTTCATTTTAGAAAATGGGCAATCCCGATTGGAATTGCCCACTCATCGTACTAATTATGCGATTTTTTCTTGCTTGCACCGATTTCTGCATCAAATGATGTAAGTTTGATGTAAATCGCTGTTTTTTCAGTTTTTTATCAAATGAAGTACGTCCCGTATATTTGGTAAAACGGTACATCTTTACATCATCTTAATAAAGCTTTGCACCTGCCGGAATGTGGTCATCTACCATCAGAAGATGGAGCTTTTCTTCGCCTTCTTCTTCGTGAATAGCACTAAGGAGCATACCGCAGGAGTCGATACCCATCATCGCTCTCGGTGGAAGATTTGTGATAGCGATAAGTGTCTTTCCAACCAGTTCTTCCGGCTCATAATAAGCGTGAATACCGCTTAAAATGGTTCTGTCTGTGCCTGTTCCGTCATCAAGAGTGAACTGTAACAGTTTCTTTGACTTCGGTACTGCAACACATTCTTTAACCTTTACTGCACGGAAATCTGACTTGCTGAATGTATCAAAATCAACTGCTTCCTCAAATAAAGGCTCAATCTTTACCTTAGAAAAATCAATCTTTTCAGGCTCTGCTTTCACTTCTTCAGCAGCCTTAGATTTTACATCATTTTTCTTATTTACATCATTCAAGGTCTTCATTGTCGGGAATAAAAGTACGTCTCTGATAGAAGCTTCATTTGTAAGAAGCATAACAAGTCTGTCGATACCGATACCAACACCACCTGTAGGAGGCATACCATATGCAAGAGCGTTGAGGAAGTCTTCGTCGATTGACTGAGCTTCATCATCACCCGCTGCCTTAAGTGCTTCCTGTGCTTCAAATCTTTCTCTCTGATCAAGTGGATCATTAAGCTCTGAATATGCATTTGCAAGCTCACGACCTGCAACGAATAATTCGAATCTCTCTGTAAGTTCAGGATTCCCAGGAATTTTTTTTGTAAGAGGAGAGATTTCGATAGGATGATCGATAATGAATGTTGGCTGAATAAGCTTTTCTTCAGCATATTCTTCGAAGAAGAGACTTAAGATATCACCCTTTTTATGTCTCTCTTCAAATTCGATTCCCTTTTCCTTTGCGAGAGCCTTGGCAGCTTCTGTATCAGGGATTTCGTTGAAATCGATTCCTGAATACTTCTTAACTGCTTCAATCATAGTCATCTTTGCAAATGGAGCACCGAAATCAAGCTCTTCATCGCCGTAAGGAACCTTAGCTGTTCCGTTAACTGTAACACATACATCTCTGATTAAGCTCTCTGTAAGCTCCATCATACCGTTATAATCTGTATATGCTTCATATAACTCAAGAAGTGTAAATTCAGGGTTGTGTCTTCCGTCAACACCTTCATTTCTGAATACTCGGCCAATCTCGTATACCTTTTCAAGACCACCTACGATAAGTCTCTTTAAGTACAACTCAAGAGAAATTCTTAAGTTGATATCCTTGCTTAATGCATTGTAGTGAGTTGTGAATGGTCTTGCACTTGCACCACCGGCATTATCTACAAGAATTGGTGTTTCAACTTCGATAAATTCTCTTCCCTTTAAGAAGTTTCTGATTTCACAGAGGATAGCTGAACGCTTCTCAAATGTTGTTCTAACTTCAGGGTTAACGATAAGGTCAACATATCTCTGACGATATCTCTGATCTGTATCCTTAAGACCGTGATATTTCTCTGGAAGAACCTGTAAGCTCTTAACAAGAAGGATGATTTCTGTTACATGAACTGAGATTTCGCCCTTCTGAGTCTTAAACACTCTACCCTTAACACCTACAATATCACCGATATCAAACTTCTTGAAAGCCTTATAGCCTTCGTCTCCAAGGTCATCCTTAGAAACATAGAGCTGGATATTGCCGTTTCTGTCTGCAACATTTGCAAATGAAGCCTTACCCATAACTCTCTTTGCCATAAGACGGCCTGCGATGCTTACATCTTTACCGTCCATTTCATCAAAGTTATCCTTGATGTCACTTGTATGGCATGTTACGTCATATTTTGTTATCTCAAATGGATCATTACCTTCTGCCTGTAATGCACTGAGCTTCTCCATACGGTTTTTAATCTGCTCATTTACATCTACTTCTTTGTTCTCTGCCACAATGGTTCTCCTTTCTATAATTAATTATTAGTCATTCTTAACTGAGAGGATCTTGTAAGAAATTGTACCGCCTGCAGGTGAAGCTGCACTAACAGTATCACCTACATGACGTCCGAGAATAAGCTTTCCGATAGGTGATTCTATAGAAATCTTATTGTCGAGGATACTTGCCTCAAGAGGTCCTACGAGCTTGTACTCAAGTTCCTCATCGTATTCAAGGTCCTTTAATGTAACAACACTACCGAAAACAACCTTGTCATCGCTCTTCTCTTCGTCAATAATCTGGCAGTTCTTAAGCTCAGCCTCAAGCTTTGAGATTTCGCCTTCGATCTTACCCTGCTCTTCTCTGGCAGCTTCGTACTCAGCGTTCTCTGATAAGTCACCCTGCTCCTTAGCTTCACCAATCTTCTTGATAATCTCCTGACGCTCTACAGTAGTAAGATACTCAAGTCTTGCCTTCTTTGCCTCATAACCTTCTTTTGTTATCCAATTCTTTTCTGCCATGTTCAACTACCTTTCCCTGTCAAGTATTGTGCTTCAGTGAGCATGTACTATCAGGCTATTATAAAATAAATGTTAGAGCAGAATATGTGCTCTAACATCTTAATATCTAAAATATATTCTTATAAAATTACCTGTAAAATTATAATATTTTATGGGTATAATGTCAATTTATAGTATTCTTTCAACAAGTCTCACAAGCTCGTCTATACTTTCACAGGAATTGACTTCTTTTCTCAATTCCGTTGCATGAGGAACCCCGGCTGTATACCATCCGCAGTGCTTGCGCATTTCCCTTACGGCAATGTATTCACCTTTAAATGCTTCAAGCTCTTTTATATGACGAATCATCATTTTCTTTCTTGTTTCAATATCTACTATATTGTGGTGATCGTAATCACTATTGATGTCTAAATCTCCATTTTTTAATTCATCCATGGAATATGTATCAAACATTTTTTTAAATTTGGCAAATAACCAGGGATTGCCCTTTGCAGCTCGCCCTATCATTATGCCGTCACATTTTGTGAGATTGATCATATGATATGCAGACTCTTCATCCACTATATCGCCATTTCCTATTACGGGAACATTTACAGCTTCTTTAACTGCCTTTATAACAGACCAGTCAGCCTGACCGGAATAATACTGCTCTCTTGTTCTCGCATGGACAAATATTGCCTTTGCTCCTGCCTCGGCACATGCCTGGGCAACTTCGGTAGCATTTAAATGAGCATCATCAAAGCCGGATCTGATTTTTACCGTAACCGGCTTTGACTGACTGTTCACCATATTTTTAACGATTGATGCCGCAAGCTCAGGATTTTTCATAAGAGCTGAACCTTCACCGTTGTTAACCACCTTAGGAACAGGACATCCCATATTTATATCCACAAAGGCAAATTGCCTGTCTTCAAGCTCCTTAGCAATATCTCCCATAATTTCAGGTGATGAACCGAATAACTGTAATCCTACATTTCCCTCATCACCTTCAGTATAAAGAAGCGGCCCTGTATTTTTATTCTTATATAATACGGCCTTGGCGCTTATAAGCTCTGTAGTGCTTCCGCCACTACCCTGTTCATGACATATTTTTCTGTACACATAATCAGTAACTCCCGCCATTGGCGCCAGGAATACCGGTGTACTGAATTCTACGTCTCCTATATGTAAACTCATTTTCTGCCTTTTCAAAATACTTATGTATCAGTTAAAAGTCATTAAGACATTTTGGAACCGAGTATAAATATTCTGTAAAAGTATACGAGCTGTTCGAATAACTCTTCTTTTTCTTTTTCAAGTCTTCTGATCAGAATACCCGCTGCGATTCCATCATGTAAAATGTCGTCCTCGTTAACCTCTGTTCTTAATTCAACGTCTCCGTCTTCATTAAATACAACAGATATGACGCCGCCACATTCCTCAGTATACTTTACGCACATTATCTGCAGCTCATTCTGTATTTCCTTAGGTAATTTTACAAATTCAGGATTAAAGTAATATTTTCTCTCGTACGCGCTTGCCGCACAAAGTACAGTTTCGTTCATATTAGTCCCTATCCGGATCAACACCTAATGTAGCAGCCATAACAGCCTTGATTGTATGCATACGGTTGCCTGCTTCTTCAAATACTACTGACTGCTCTGAGTTAAACACTTCGTCAGTAACTTCAAGCTCTGTAATACCGAACTTCTTGTTAAGATCCTGAGCCTTTAATGTATCAAGGTTGTGGAATGATGGAAGGCAGTGCATAAAGATTGCTGTATCCTTTGCCATCTTCATAAGATCTGCATTTACCTGGTATGGCATAAGATCTCCGATTCTCTGAGCCCACTTCTCATCAGGCTCACCCATAGATACCCATACGTCTGTGTAAATAACGTCTGCACCTTCACATGATGAAATGTCTGTGCTGAATTCGATTGAACCGCCACTTTCCTTAGCCCATTCCTTACACTTAGCCTGAAGCTCCGCATCCGGGAAGTACATATCCTTTGGAGCACATGCTACGAAATGCATTCCCATCTTAGCACATGCTACCATCCATGAGTTACCCATGTTGTATCTTGCATCACCAAGGTATACTACCTTCTTGCCTTCAAGATCACCTAACTTCTCCTTCATTGTAAGCATATCTGCAAGGAGCTGTGTTGGATGGAAATCATTTGTAAGACCATTCCATACAGGTACTGTTGCGTTGTTAGCAAGACACTCAACGATTTCCTGACCGTATCCACGATATTCAATACCATCAAACATTGTTGTTAAAACATTTGCTGTATCTGCAATACTCTCTTTTACACCGATCTGAGATACTGTTGAGTCAAGATATGTTGCACCCATACCTAAATCGTGAGCAGCAACTTCAAATGAACAACGTGTTCTTGTACTTGTCTTCTCGAAGATCATGGCGATGTTCTTACCGATAAGCGGATTCCATACTACACCATTTTTCTTCATAGCCTTTAAACGTGCAGCTAAGTCTAATAAATATTCAATTTCTTCTTTTGTGAAATCCATAAGCGTGAGGAAATCACGTCCCTTTAAATCAACCATTTTGTCCTCCTGTTTTACATTATAAAATTGCAGCCGTTATGATTATTAAATGTTGTATACGCATTTTCTATGCATTTTTATGCATAAATATTCTTTATATAGTGAATATTATACATCCAAAAGATAAAATGTAAAGAAATATCACATAAAAAGACCGTAACTATGTATAAAATTACATAATTACAGTCTTAAGTTAAATATATTTATGCTTTATGCTATAAATTACCATGCAACAGCGATATCAAGCTGGTTAGGGTTTGAAGCTACGAAGCTTCCTGTATCAACAACGATAGCTGTTCCTAATGAACACTCTAAGATTGTTCCCTTTGGTCTTCTTGAAAGATCAGCTGCAACCATTACATAGTTACCGAACATCTTAACGCCGTCTTCACGTACCCAGTATACCCAGCCGTCAGATTCTGAATAACCTAATGAACGCATGATTCTTACAACACCGTTCATGTTGAGGTTGTAGTATGTCTCACGACCTGAAGGACCACTGAATACACCTGCTGATCTTGTAAGGTGGCTTGCGTATGGGCCATTTACAGATGAGCCTGAGTATGAAGATGATGCTGTTGTCTCTTCTTCGGCAGCTGTCTTAGCAGCTTCAGCTTCCTTAGCAGCTTCAGCTTCCTCAGCAGCCTTCTTTGCTGCTTCTTCAGCAGCAATTTCTGAGCTTGTCTTACCTGTCTCTAAACCGAAATCAACATCTACCTGATCTGTATTAACAAGGGCTTCAACGTTGTCATCTAACTGAACAACAAGCTGATTCTCTGCTGTTGAAACAACCTTAAGTGTTTCGTCAGCATCTACAGTCTTAACTGTTTCCTTCTTGTCCTTAGCATATAACTCTGTGTTATCAGCCTTAATAGAAGCAGTTACGTTACCGAGGTTATATGCAACAGCTTCAGCTTCGTCTCCGATTACAAGATTTTCGCTTTTAACGTATCCCTTAACATTACCTGACTGAACAAGTGTCATGCCATCTTCGTTAGAGATTACATCAGCAATATTCTTTTCTTCGAGCTTACCAACAACTTCAGCACCTTCCTCAGCACTTGCGTAAACATCTAATCCTGTTATAGCAATTGCCTTGTTGTCGAAAATGTCTACTACTTTGTTATCAGCTGTATCAACTGTTTCTGTGTATACAGTCTTGATTGTTGAATCAGAACTGAATCCATTTTCTGAGTTTGGTAAACTACCAGCGTTAGTAAGTGTCTGTACAAATAAAGAGCCTACACTTGCAGCAGCAACAGATGATACTACAGCAAATCTCTTAATAATCGGTTTCATAAAAATCCTTTCGTGTTACATTTATAACATGTTCGTTTCTAATTGTTTCTAATTTGTTACATTTGTTACTGTGCTAATATAACAATATTAAATATATTTGTCAAAATTTATATCAAATGTTAAATTTTCACTGCGAAAATTATGACTAAGTTGCTAATTTTTACTTATCAGCCCCAAATATAGGCCAGTACTGACTTTGGAACTTCTCTAAATGTTACTAAATTGTTACAAAAACATGATTTTCTGACTATTATTGTATTTAATAAAGTACAATATATTATGTGTATTTGTGTCTTTTTCCGTAATATTTCGTAATATTTTCTTCCGGATTTAAATATGATATAAATGTTTCTACTATATATATGGTAATTGTTAATCGGGATTCTATATGATGATGCATAATATATATAGTAAAAACTCATTCATAAATCATTTTCAACCGTGTTTCTTCTATATATATGCATTCTTATTAATATGTATTTACATTGGTTTGTACTTACATTTATCTATATAATGATGTATAGTATAGAAATAATATATTTAGATATAACCTATAAGAGATATAAGCAATGACTAATAATTTTCAAAGATTTGCAATGCTTGTTGGTGAGAACAAGATTGATTTATTAAATAAGAAGAAAGTCCTCATATTTGGCCTTGGCGGAGTTGGTGGCTCCCTTGCTGAAGCACTTGCCAGAGCAGGCATTGGACATTTTACACTGGTGGATAAGGATACATTTGACGAGACAAATATTAACAGACAGTTATTCGCCACCTATGACACTGTAGGTATGGATAAGGTGGATGTTGCAAAGAAAAGAATGCTTTCCATCAATCCAAATGCCGACATAGAAATTAAGAAAATGTTTTTCTTACCTGAAAACAGCGATGAATTTGATTTTTCCGAATATGACTACGTTGTTGATGCCATCGATAATGTTACGGCCAAGATTGCAATAATCGTTAAAGCTAAGGAAGAAGGAGCAAATGTTATTTCATGCATGGGCATGGGCAACAAATTTGACCCTACTCAGATTCAGATTGCCGACATTTATAAGACAAGCGTATGCAAGCTTGCCAAGGTAATGAGAAAAGAGCTTAAAGCAAGAGGAATCAAGAAGCTTAAGGTGGCATTTTCCACAGAGATTCCTGTAAAACCTCTATTCTGTGCTGACGGAAGTGATGAAAGAATTCCGGGATCTTCACCATTTGTTCCTCCATGTGCCGGAATTATTATGGCCGGGGAAATTGTTAAAGATTTACTATGATTTACTATACATATTAATGTAATAATTCTTGAATAGATTGATACTATAGAGTAGAATTAAGTTGTTTACTATGCGCGGTATTCTGAGCATAAATGCTTAACTGTAAGCGGCTAACCATGAATGTCTAACTATACATGTTTAACTATATCTGTTTAGCCATCTATGATTATCCATAATCGATTAATTATTTATAGTTAGTCATATATGTTTATTACTCTTAGTAATGCAGTAATAATTTATATCTCTATTTATATCGTACTATGGTATGTACAATAATAATGGGATTTGAATTACTATATGGATAGGGTGCATTGTTTGTTAAGGAGGCAACATTTTAATATGAAAAAGAATAAGAAGTTTCTATTCTGGTTAATACCGGTAGTTGCTTTTGCCGCATTCTATTTTATAGGTGCGATTATTAACGCTAATAAATTTTGGGGCAATACTTATTTAGGCGAGAAAAAAGCCGGATTTCGTACCGTTCAGGATTTAAATGACGATCTCAATCGTACAGATTCCATTAAGATTACAACAATGAACGGTGCAACTAAGGAGATTAAGTTAACAGACATTGGATATACTTCTGAATATACAACTGATATTCAGGCAATCCAGAAGTCACAGTCACCTATGTTATGGCTTTTCAATCTTGCCGGAAAGAAGACATATGAGGTTCAGACAAGGACAAAATATGATGAAGAGAAGTTAAATACTTCAATTTCTAATCTTATAAATGATCTCAATGCCAATGCAGTAGAGCCTGCAAATGCTTATATTGATTCTTCAGGAGAGCATGCAGTTATCATAGAAGCTGTTGAAGGTAATAAGGTAGACGGCGAAAAATTAAAGAATGCAATAATTACTGATCTTAACAATGGTGTATTCGAAGTTAATATTGCAGATGCCGGTTGTTATCTTAAACCTACTGTTTATGCCGATAACGAAGAACTTAAAGCATTAGTGGCAACAATTGAAAAGTTCAAGGGTGTAGAGATTACAATTGACTTAACAGGGGCAACAGAAACTTTAACTGTTGATACATTTAAAGACTGGATAACAACAAACGGAACTGATTTAGCATTTAAAGAAGATAAGGTTGATGAATATGTTTCATCTCTTGCAGATAAGTACAACACATTAGGAACTACAAGAAAGTTCCCTGCTACAGGAATAGGTCTTGTATCTCTTCCGGGTACGGCAAGAGATACATATGGTTTCAGTCTTGATAAGGCTGCAACAGCACAGGCTATTGAAACTGCCATCACATCATGTGAGTCACAGACTGTAGCAGCTGTATGGGATAATCCTGCACTTACAAGAAATGCTGCAAATGGTTCAGGCGATATCGGTGATACATATGTTGAGATTGACGTTTCAAGACAGCATATGTGGTACTACGTTAACGGAAGCGTATATCTTGAGACTGATGTTCGTACAGGTGATGAATCAGGCAGATATAAGGATGCTGCTACACCAAGTGGTATCTTCAGACTCTTATCTAAGTCAACTGATAAGTACTTCCTCTTATTCCAGCCTGTAGTTCATGCAGACTACTGGATGCCATTCGACTGGCAGGGATGTGGTATCCATGATGCATCATGGTTTACTACATTCGGTGGTGAGCTCTACAAAACAAGCGGTGGTTCACACGGATGTATTAATACACCACTCTCAATCGTAAAACCTATGTATGAGCGAATTAAAGTTAACACACCTGTTATCGTATATCGTTCAGCAGAATTATAATTGCATATAAAAAAGCCCGGCTGTGCGCCGGGCTTTTTTATATGCTGTATGCTTTCATCTGACATACTATTTATCTTATATATAACATTATCTTTATTATTTTCCATGTCAGAATATAACAGCATCTGCTACACTTGAACATAAACAGTATCTGCTATACCTAAGCTCAATGGTATCTTCTACACCTTAACTTAATATCTGAGCATAACAAAACCCCGACCGCTGCAGAAGCATATATAATCTTCTGCATTGGTCGGGGTTATTAACATGTTATATTGTTATTTATAATTAATATGCTCTACCCCAGTATACAAGGCTCTTTGCCTTCTTACCGCAGCATACGCATACATCTGAAACAGTTTCCTGCTCAAATGGCATACAACGTGATGTTGCACCTGTTTCTTCTTTGATCTTATCTTCACATTCTCTGTTACCGCACCACATAGCCTTAATGAATCCAGGCTTGTTCTCTACTGTATCCTTGAACTCATCGTAGTTTGTAGCAACGTATGTATGTGAATCTCTATGTTCCTTAGCTCTGTTGAACATATCCTTCTGGATTGTGTCCATAAGCTTCTGTACTTCTTCAGCAATATTATCTAAAGATACTTCAATCTTCTCTCTTGTATCTCTACGAACTAATACTGCCTTACCTGCTTCAATGTCCTTAGGTCCGAGATCGATTCTTACAGGAATACCTCTCATCTCACATTCTGAGAACTTCCAGCCAGGAGTCTTATCTGTATCATCAACCTTAACTGCAATTCCTGCCTTCTTGAGAAGATCCTTAACTTCATAGCACTTATCAAGAACGCCGTCCTTCTTCTGCTGAATAGGAATGATATTTGCCTGAACAGGAGCAATTCTTGGTGGAAGAACGAGTCCTTCATTATCACCGTGAACCATGATGATGGCACCGATAAGTCTTGTTGTTACTCCCCATGATGTCTGGTGAACATACTGTAACTTATTGTCCTTATCTGTGTACTGAATATCAAATGCCTTGGCAAATCCGTCACCAAAGTTATGACTTGTACCACTCTGAAGAGCCTTACCGTCATGCATAAGTGACTCAATTGTATATGTAGCCTTTGCACCTGCAAACTGCTCTTTTTCTGTCTTCTGCCCCTTAACCATAGGGATTGCAAGAACCTCTTCACAGAAATCAGCATATACGTTAAGCATCTGGATTGTTCTTTCCTGTGCCTCTTCTTCAGTTGCGTGTGCTGTATGACCTTCCTGCCATAAGAACTCTCTTGAACGAAGGAATGGTCTTGTTTCCTTTTCCCAACGTACTACTGAACACCACTGGTTATATACCTTTGGTAAATCTCTGTATGACTGAATGTCATCATGGTAGAAGTCACAGAATAATGTCTCAGATGTAGGTCTGATACAGTATCTCTCTGTTAACTCTTCTTCACCACCGTATGTAACCCATGCTACTTCAGGTGCAAATCCTTCGATATGATCCTTTTCCTTATTAAGTAAGCTCTCAGGAATAAGAAGAGGCATAGAAACATTTTCAACGCCTGTTTCCTTAAATCTTCTATCTAGTTCTGACTTAATATTTTCCCAGATTGCATAACCTGCAGGCTTGAAAATCATAAAGCCCTTAACTGCAGAATATGCCATAAGATCTGCTTTTTTTACAACGTCTGTATACCACTGAGCGAAGTCAACATCCATTGATGTTATGGCTTCAACAAGTTTCTTATCATTTGCCATTATCAAATCTCCATATAATTAATATTTTTTGTATTTTTTATAGTGTGAGCTATATCTTCTTACGCCTTCTCCCTCATCAAAATCCTGGAATTTAACGTAATGATACTCATTCTTACCACCTAATAAGTACTTTTCAATAAGTTCCATGTTGCTGAATGACTTAGGAATGATTGTCTTCTTAAGAACGCTTACCTTTCCAGGCTTACCGTTTGTAACAACAGTTCTTTCCACGCGTCCTCTTACTCTGAAGTAGCCGATTGTCTCTTCGATAACTCTTACTCTTACAACCTTGTACTCATTGTGAACTTCAACATGACCTTCAGGCGTATTTCCATCTACAAAGTACTCATAGTATGTAAAATATTCCGGCTCATATTCAATATGGTTTCTCTTGAATTTTCTGTAACTGAAGTACGGAAGAATAAGCATTGCAGGAACACCTATTAAGCAACCTGTACATAATACATTTACAAACCATTTGATTGGTCCCCAGCCATAAGTCCATTCTATACCAAATACGTGCTCAAGTATCTGAGTGAATATAAAGTATGATGTTCCTATTATTGCAACAATAAATAATATTTTATAAGGCCATCCGTAGTTTCTACGATATACGCCCCAGTCTGCATCACCACGTTCACTCTTTTCAATGAACTGATGATGCTCTTCATAGGCAGATGGAGTTGGAGAATTGTCCACCTTAACCTTATTTTTTCTTATTAATCTCTTTGAGCTGTCAGGAAGTTCATTTGCATCAATTCCGATTGCAGCCTCACCAACGATTTTATCTCTATCTTCAAGGATTGCTTCGGCAGTTGATTTCTTAGGCTCTTTCACCTGCTCTTCTTCCTGTGAATCAGCATTTTCTTCTGATACAGAATCACCTGCAGTAGCCTGTATTTCATCATTCTGACCTGCAGCATTTTCAATGTTGTTATTCTCTGTAGCCGCTGTTTCAACAACGTCATTTTCTGTATTGTTCTGTTCTGCAGTTTCTGCCACAACAACATCTTTTTCTATATTGTTCTGTGCATTCTTATCTTGTTTATTATCCGTCATATCAATTCCTATTAATGTGAATATTCTGAGATTATACCCAGGTATTCTTCAAGACACTGACCTGAATCATGTAATTTCGTTGCAAGCTCCCTGCCTACATATCTTAAATGCCATGGTTCATAATCATATCCCGTATAATTTTCCTTTCCCTTTGGATATCTTACTATAAATCCATATTTATAACAGTTATCCTTAAGCCAGACACCCTCTGCCCATTCATCCATAAGTTCAGTTACAGAGTTAATATCCACAGACAGGCCTGTCTGATGCTCTGAATATCCCGGCTTTGCAATAAGAGAATCTGTTTTATTTGCATCCGGTGAATTAATTGATTCATCATATAATTCTTTTTGTCTGTCATATGATCTGTAACCTGATTGAATCCATAACTCAATATCATCGGCTTCCGCAGCCTTTTTCATTTCTAAAAATGCATTGTATGCTGTTGTGTCCAGATCCTTTGGGTCATAGCTTCTTGGTAAAGGATATTCCTTATTAACAATCATAATATTATTAATATATGTTACGCCGTCAATATTTTCTATTTTGTATCCCTTTGATGTTACATTCTTGGAACTTTCCGATTCCTGAGTACTCGTTTCACCTGCTGTACTTTCGATTATATTTTCATTATTATCGCTTTTTCCATGATTTACAAAAGTTACAATCAAAAAAGCGACAATAGTCGCTATAGATCCGATAAATACAGCAGTCACAGCATATCTTTTCTTTTTCTTGCTTTTTTTCATACTATCATCTTCTTCTATAATTATCGTCGCTTTTATTTAGTATTACATATTGAAAATAATTTAAATCAAATCTTCATCAGTTCTGATTATTATCTGACTCATCATGGTCCACATTTGAATTATTGTCATGAACATCATTCAAATCTGCTGAATTGTCATTGTCTGTAACATTATCTTTAGCTGTTGAATTGCTTTCAGCTGTATGTTCATTATTATCTGCAGCTTCAGATGTGTTATCAGATTCTTCTTCCTTAGCCTTGCCTGAAAGATCAATCTCCTCACCTCTGAAAATTGCTTCAAATTCTTCTCTTGAAAGCTTTTCTTTCTTAATAAGAGCTTTAGCTGCTCTCTCTAATACATCCTTGTTATCAAGAATAATCTTCTTAGCCTTTGCATAGCACTCATCAATGATTTCCTTAACAGCTTCATCAATCTTTGTAGCTGTCTGCTCACTGAAGTTATTGCTGTGTGCAAGCTCTCTGCCTATGAATAACTCATCTGACTGAGTGCTGTAATCTAAGAATCCGAGATCCTTTGAGAATCCGTACTTAGTTACCATATCTCTTGCAAGCTGAGATGCTTGCTTAATATCCTGTGATGCACCTGTTGTTACATCGTCAAATATTATTTCTTCAGCTATTCTACCACCCATGGCAACCATGATATTCTGCATCATCTTGCCCTTAGTATTAAATAACTCATCCTTTTCAGGAAGTGGCATTGTATAACCCGCTGCCCCCATTCCTGTAGGAATAATGGAAATAATATGAACCGGTCCCACATCCGGAAGTTCATGGAAGAGTATCGCATGTCCTGTCTCATGGTAAGCTGTAATAAGCTTATCCTTCTCAGAGATTACTCTGCTCTTCTTCTCAACACCAATACCTTCTCTGATAAATGAATTCTTTACATCTTCATTAGTGATATATTGTCTGTGATCTACTGCGGCTGCAATAGCTGCTTCGTTCATGATATTGGCAAGGTCAGCACCTGTAAATCCTACAGATACACTTGCAAGTGACTCTAAATCAACATCATCAGCAAGTGGTTTATTTCTTGAATGAACCTTAAGAATCTGAAGTCTTGCTTCTCTGTCAGGATATCCAACAGTTATCTTTCTGTCGAAACGACCCGGTCTTAAGATGGCAGGATCAAGAATATCAATTCTGTTGGTAGCCGCCATAACTATAATGCCTGAGTTGGCGCTGAAACCATCCATTTCAACAAGAAGCTGGTTGAGAGTCTGCTCTCTTTCGTCGTGGCCACCGCCAAGGCCTGCACCACGCTGTCTTGCAACAGCATCGATTTCGTCAATGAAAATAATACATGGGGCATTGTTCTTGGCCTCTGCAAACATATCTCTTACTCGTGCGGCACCAACACCGACGAACATTTCAACGAAATCCGAACCTGAGATACTAAAGAAAGGAACTCCTGCTTCACCGGCAACAGCCTTTGCAAGAAGTGTCTTACCTGTTCCCGGAGGGCCTGCAAGCATTACACCCTTTGGAATATGTGCTCCAAGTCTTGTATATCTTTCAGGATTTTTAAGGAAGTCTACGATTTCTTCAAGTTCTTCCTTTTCTTCCTTAAGTCCGGCTACATCCTTAAATGTTACTGTCTTAACAGAGCCATCCTGGTTTAACCTTGCCTTACTCTTGGCAAAGTTACCCAGCATACCGCCGCCCTGCATATTACTCATTCCTCTTCTCATTATAATAAATAATAAGATAAGTGGAAGGAATACAATCAGTAACTGTAGCATTACAGAACCAAAACCGCTTCTCTGCTGAATCTCACTTACTAAAAACGGAATGTTATTTTCTGTAAGATATTCTTCTGATTTATTAACATCAGATACAGCTAATGATTTTACTGTATTGTCATTCAGCTGAACCTGCAGTGTTCCTGTTGGAACGCTGGTACTTTGTTCAACTACTACTTTTTCGACCTTCTTATTAGTTACATCTTCCTGAAAATCAGAATAGATATATGATTCATTAACATTTGTTTCTCTACCTGTCATGGTATAGATCATGATTAATGATATAACAAGAAGGACAATTAAGAATATAAATGAAGCCAGGGCACCTCTGTTCCTGTTATCATTATTTCTATTATTCATACGTTACTCCTTATAAATTAATGGTAACCACTCTATGCAAAGTCCCGGACAACCATCTTTAACAAATGAATCAACTGACTGTCTGACTCCAACCGCCCAGAGGCAGGTTTTATCATCCGCCAGAAGCCATATATCATCTCGGATTGCCTGTGGCACTTTACTGTCTATAAACACCTTCTTAACCTTTTTTTCAGATCCGTCAACACCCACTATCATCACATCCTGTGGATGTCTCTTCCGAAAGCGTAAATTCCCTTTAATTTTATCATAATCAAAATACTTGGTATAGCATTCATTCTCATTTTTAATAACTTTTTCAGTTTTATAGAGCCTTAAAGCGAATTTATCAAACTGCAATTCGACAACTTCACCATTTTCTATCTGATTTCTGACGTTGTCGTTCAGAAAATGTATGCAATCGTCATTTTCAGAAGTGTCCGCAAATCTCTTTTCATATTCAAAGCAGAGCATTTTATAATCAAGCCTTGCAATAATACCTCTTCCAAGCTGAATGATTTTACCTGTTGTTCCATTTAACAGAAGTTCATCTATTGCATCAAATCTTGTACTGTAAATGTCCGCTGCATTTCCCGCCAGACACTCCACAGCTTTCGAATATACGGATTTTCTGATTACGGCAGGCTGATGTTTAAGATCGAAGTTAAGCATGACCCTGACTACACTTTTAACAGCACCTATATTGTCGTGTTCAACTACAGAACACTTCTCGAAAATCTCTTTTGCCTGACCATCAATATAGTCATAGGCTTCTTTCGCCCTGTCCGCTGCCTCATTAATATGAGCCACAGCCATTTCATTAATATTTGCCAGCGGTTCTATGATTTTATGTCGAATAAAATTTCTTGTGTAAATGTCTTCATTATTAGTTGAATCAGTTACAAAAGAAATATTATTTTCATGGCAGATATTTTCTATTTCATCTCTGGAAAGGCATAAAATCGGTCTTATTATATCGCCATTTACAGGCTTAATTCCTGACAGTCCTTTAAGCCCCGCTCCTCTTGTAAGATTGAAAATGTATGTCTCCGCCCTGTCATTTGCATTATGTGCCACGGCAATCTTATATTTACGCAGGTAAGTTCCCGTTAATTTACTGTGTTCCACTGCAAATGCTCTGAAACATTCATATCTTACATTTCTTCCTGCTTCTTCCTCGCTTAATCCGGTTTCTCTAGATAGCTTTGGAATATCCATGTGATATGCTTTAAAATCCACGCCTAAACTATGGGCAAATGTTTCTGAAGCCGCTTCATCTCTTTCCGCTTCTTCACCTCTTATGCCGTGATTAATGTGGATTGCATGGACATTACACTCAGGAATTGCACCATTTTCAATAAGTCTGCATATTAAAAACAAGAGGCAGCTTGAATCAGCGCCTCCTGAAAGTCCTACTATTATATTGTCATGTTTTTCTAACATAAGGTTGTCGGATATATACCCGGCAACCTTTTTTAGACCATTGATCGTATAATTCATATTACTCATTTGTTTTAAAGATAATTTCGTTAGGGTAAACCAGGCCAAGCTTTTCCTTGGCAATCTTTTCAATATACTCTTTTGTTTTTGTATATTCCTTTTGTTCGTCCAGATCTTCGCTTCGCTTTTTCTGCTCTTCGATAGATTCCTGGAGCTCTTCAATCTTGGCCTGGTTTTCTGCAGATTTTGACTTGAGGTTATTATTTGCAATCAAAAAAATAATCAAAAATACGCACACAAAGCCAGCGATAGACAGTAAGCCTATCCTTGTATGACGTCTGTTCTTCTTGACTCTTTTTTCTTTTTCTTTTCTAGTTTCCAGCTGCATAAATATACCCCTCAAGAATGTACTTTATTATAACAATTCTATCATTAAGTCAGCTTCTTCCTTACGAACCACATCTTTAACGAGCTTGACTTTAGCTGTTGTAACTTTATTTCCGAACTGTATCTCAATAATATCTCCTGCTTTTACCTCAGCTGATGCTCGCGCAACCTTGCCATTAAGAGATACTCTGCCTGCATCACAGGCTTCATTTGCAACAGTTCTTCTTTTAATAAGTCTTGATAACTTCAAAAACTTATCCAATCTCATATTTCGAACCTCTTTTATTAATCGTTACCGATTCCATTTTCAAGGAATAACTCTCTGAAATAAGGTAACTCTTCCACCCAACGGCAGAATGTATGCCACTCTTCTAACTTGTGGTGCTTTCTGCTTATATACATACTTATAACATTTTCATAGTTTAAAGTACAGGTTCTTGTCTGATTATAGCTTTCAGGAAGAAGCTGAATAATGCTGTACCAGATCTCTTTATCCTTTGTTTCAACATATTCTTTTCTCATATCTTCCAATGAAACAATAATATTATCAAGCACCTTTCTTGCACCATCTGTCAAATGGTCATGACTGAAATCATCAACATCAAATTCTTTTGAGTGAATCTTGTGCATTGTACTTGTTGAGTTAGCTACGGTTCCAACCTTGTATGTGTCGTATTCTTTCCACCAATACAGAGGAGCTGTAATATCCACTGATATGAATATCTGTCTGATAAACTTTCTGTGATCAGTTCCGGCATTAATAAGTCTCTTTGCAAGACCTAAGTCATTTTCACCAAATACGAAATCACCCTCATCAGATATGTGGCTGTCCATTCTGTTCCAGCTGTTTAACGGGTTTCTTGCACCACGCATGGCATTGTGGAAGTTCATCACTTCAGTTTTATCAAAACTTATCATATTAGTTAAATTCCTTTTCAACGCACTTAAGTGCAGCCTCTATTACCTTATCCATATCGTAATACTTGTATTCACCAAGTCTTCCACCGAAGATTACATTTGGTTCTGCATCTGCAAGCTCCTTATACTGAGCGTAAAGTGCAGCATTTTTCTCATCGTTAACAGGATAGTATGGCTCATCACCGAGTTTCCACTCTGAGCTGTACTCTCTACTGATAACAGTCTTTGGCTGTTCACCGAACTCGAAGAATTTGTGCTCGATAATTCTTGTCCAAGGAGTTTCTCTGTCAGTGTAGTTTACAACTGCATTTCCCTGGAAGTTAGGTGTATCGATTGTCTCTGTTTCAAATCTTACTGAACGGTATTCCAAAGCACCAAGCTTGTAATCGAAATATGCATCAATAGGACCTGTAAATACAACCTTACCAAATTCTCCAAGCTCATCCTTAGCTTCGAAGTAATCTGTATTTGTAACTACCTTGATACCCTCAAGCATATTTTCAACCATCTTTGTATATCCACCGATAGGAATTCCCTGGTAGATAGCATTGAAGTAGTTGTTATCATAAGTATATCTTACAGGAAGTCTCTTAATGATAAATGATGGAAGATCTTTACAATCTCTTCCCCACTGCTTCTCTGTATACCCCTTGATAAGCTTCTCATAAATATCTGTACCAACAAGGCTGATAGCCTGCTCTTCAAGGTTCTTTGGATCAGTGATTCCTGCTTCCTCAACCTGACTTGCAATCTTTTCTCTTGCTTCATCCGGTGTTACAACATTCCACATTTTATTGAATGTGTACATGTTAAATGGAAGAGAATAAATTTCACCATTGTAGTTAGCAACAGGAGAGTTTGTATATCTGTTGAATTCTGCAAATCTGTTGATGTAATTCCATACAAGCTTGTTGTTAGTATGGAAAATATGTGCGCCGTACTCGTGCACGTTAATGCCTTCAACTTCCTTTGTGTAAATGTTTCCGGCAATATGATCTCTCTTATCGATTACTAAAACGCTTTTTCCTCTGTCAGCTGCTTCTCTTGCAAAGATTGCACCGAAAAGTCCTGCGCCGACTACTAAATAATCATAATACATAATAATCTCCAAATATTGTCTTTAGCTAAATATTATCCTCTTGAACCAGCTCTCTTAATTTTCGGTCTGAAGCTGAATCCTTCCATAGTTCCCTTAACCATGGTCTTTAAACGCTCACATTTGTGATCAGGTGCATTTTTCAAAATACGGAGAGCATGAAGGTGTAATCTTGCCCACCAGTACATTTTCTCCTTTGCACCCTCTCTTCTGTATACGAATACTTCGTTACGGTATGCAAGCTTATATCTGTCAATTCTCTCCATTGTATCTACAGAAATATCAGATCCGCTGTTAGATGCAGTATCATGAACAGTTACACTGTCTGAAACATAATAACAAGGATAGAGCTTAGAAATTCTTCTTGTATATTCAATATCATCTGTCCAGATGAAGAATTCACTTATAGGAAGTCCCACAGTTGCAACTGTGCTTGCCTTAAGGAAACATGATACAAATGTCGCACACCATAATTTCTGTAAATTCTTATCAAAATTCTTTACAGCCTTGTTGTAATCTATTTTCTGCATATTCATTCTGCAGATTTCACCGTCAGTAAAGTTAACTCTTCCTGATAAGAAGCCATATTTTCCATCAAGCTTCTTATCTGCTTCCATGAACTTTTCAAGGGCATCTTCTTCCATTATACAGTCGTCATCCATAAGCCAGATATATTTGAATCCCATTTTATAGGCTTTCTTAATACCATAGGCGAAACCACCGGCACCACCTAAGTTCTCGCCTGTATTGAAGTACTTAATAACTCCGGAATTGATATATTTCTGAATTTCTTCATGTGTTCCGTCTGTACTGGCGTTATCTATTATAAGAATTTCCGGTTTTTCCGGTGTCTGACGAAGAAGACTCTCTATACAGTTTATTAACTTTTCTTTTCTATTGTATGTTACAACAACCGCTGCAGTTTCTTTCTTATACATGGGTCATCTCCGTGAAATTAAAAACTCTTGCTATATTTTTTACCAAAAAGCTTAGCATTGGCAAATGAAACTACCTTCTTTGCAATATCAACCTTTTCCATATACACAAATGGGAGCTCTGCAATCTCATCTTCGCTGATTTCGCCTGTCACCATCATTCTGTCGAGCCATACGTTGAAAAGTCTTTCACTTACTCTTCCGTAAAGTCTAGCATCAAAATCACTGAGATTATCTGCCATACCGCTTTCAGTAAGTGATTTTTCCAGTTCAAACAATACAGGGAAAAGCCAGTCACAATATGACTCCATTAAGTCTTTTCTCATAATCATCATATTAAACATATATGCTGAATGAGACTTCATGACCTTATCAAAGCTTCTTAAATATTCCCTGCATAATCTACTTATAACTTCTCTCGACACAAGCAGATGTCCCTCTCCGTGAGTATGGGCGTAATGTGAGAATATTGTTTCAACTCTGTAGTTACGCTTTTTAGGTAAAATAATTTTTTTACTTGGTATTAATGTCTCTAATTCCTCATATGAAAGCACATTTGCAAAACGGGAATCTTCTTTATTTATAAGAACATTTTCTAATGTAGAAAATCCCTCTTTTGCAAAATGTCTTCTGTAATGAGCAAGACCAATATATTCCGCATCCAGAACTCTGACAGCTTCATATAAAACAGTAAGCTCTGAGAAGTTAGGGTTCTTTTCTGAAATGTTGTCTTCTATACAATCATCTCTCATATACCCAAAGTCTTCATCTCTTAATGCTGCACCCGCAAGAAATGGAACATACATTTCATCTTCAGGCATTCTGTATTCTTTATGTGTTGCTACTGCAATTTTTACACTTATATCTTTATTGTCCATATGTACCTAATTCAATCTCGTAAATCCGGTCTTCCGGAACTACATTTCTGGCAAACCGGATATCTTATTAAATCTCGTAAATCCGACATTTAAAAGTTTCGTTCCTGACAATGCAAATGTCTTATTAAATCTCGTAAATCCAGCCTTCTGGAGCTTCAATCTTACCAAGCTGAATGTCTAATAATGTCTCTCTGAGCTTCATGCATACAGGACCAGGATTCTCTGAATCTGAACCGAATACGATTTCCTTACCGTGATCAACTACCTTTCCTACAGGAGAGATAACTGCTGCAGTACCACATAATCCGCACTCTGCAAATTCATGAATCTCGTCTAATCTGATCTGTCTCTCTTCAACCTTAAGTCCAAGATACTTCTCTGCAACGATTAAAAGTGATCTTCTTGTAATAGAAGGTAAGATACTGTCTGACTTAGGTGTTACAACTGTTCCGTCCTTTGTTACGAAGAGGAAGTTAGCACCACCTGTCTCTTCTACGAATGTTCTTGTCTGTGGATCGAGATATAAGTTCTCGTCGTAGCCTTCTTCATGTGCTGTTACGATTGCATGAAGACTCATTGCATAGTTAAGTCCGGCCTTAACGTTACCTGTTCCGTGTGGAGCAGCTCTGTCGAAATCAGAAACCTTAAGTGTTAAAGGCTTTATTCCGCCTGTAAAGTATGGTCCTACAGGTGTTCCGAAAATTCTGAACTGATATTCATCAGCAGGCTTTACTCCGATAACCGGTGATGATGCAATCATATATGGACGAAGATATAATGTAGCTTCACTTCCATATGGAGGTACAAAGTCAATGTTGGCCTTTACTGTCTCTCTTACAGCCTCAATAAATCTGTCTTCAGGGAATGCAGGCATCTCTAATCTTCTTGCAGAATCAGCCATTCTCTGAGCATTTAAGTCAGGTCTGAATACTACAACTCTGCCGTCTACAGTCTCGTATGCTTTTAATCCTTCAAAACATGTCTGTGCATACTGAAATACACCTGCACACTCATTTAATACAACATTAGCGTCGCTTGTTAAACCGCCTTCGTCCCAGGCTCCGTCTTTAAAATTAGAAACATATCGTTTGTCTGTCTGTATATAATTAAATCCAATATGTTCCCAATCGATATCTTTCTTACCCATGATGTATAATCCTCCACAATTTTAATATATGGCATAAGCTATATTAATTTTTTCGCAATTTTACTTTATATAATGAAATAACTGCGAATGTTTTATTAAAAATAATACCCCTATTATGTATTATCGTCAACTTTTCCACATCTTAAATAAAACTAAAGAAGGCCCCTTTTTCAAGGAGCCTTCTTTAACAAAAGTATGAGTGTTCGGTAAATTTATATTTTGTTTGCATATTAATCATTACTTTAACCCAGTTTGTAATGATTTCGTTTAGTTTCTTTAATATGAGTTGTTTTATTGTTTTATTGTTTAGTCGTTAAATTGTATGTTGTATTATTTAGAGTTTTAAGAGGTCAGAGCCTCATTTTGTACGGTCTTATTACTATTATTCTATCTTAGAAAAATCGAAAATTATAAGAATGCCTTAGCTAATCCAGCCTTGTCATTGAATCCTACAACTCTTGAAGCCTCAGCGCCGCCGTCGAACTTAACAAGTGTAGGGATTGAAGCAACACCAAACTTAGCAGCAAGTTCAGGCTCTTCATCAACGTTGATCTTAGCAACCTTTACCTGAGCACCGTATTCAGCTTCGAACTTCTCAAGTTCTGGTCCCTGAAGCTGGCATGGTCCACACCATGTTGCCCAGAAGTCTACGACTACAGGTGTAGCTGAATTGATGATCTCTGTTTCGAAATTGTCTTTTGTTATTGTAATTACTGCCATTATTATTACCTCCGTGTTTTTTAATTCGTAAGATGTTATTTATTTGACTTTATAATATATTGTTTGCAATATAATTGCAATCTACATATTTATATTTTTGTCACCATCTCACAATTTCCTGTTTTTTACTTATCTTAGCATAAGATTTTATTGACTTAAAAGACCCATAGTGCTATTGTACAGAAAAAGATACATATAAACGGGGGAGCCGGTGTGCTGGCTGAGAGTAAGTAATCAACTTTGACCCTTTATACCTGACTTGGATAATGCCAGCGTAGGGAGTTTAATATTCTGATATAGTACTTATTGTACCTGTGAGTAATAAATCTTCCTTTATTATTCACAGGTTTTTTGTTTTATGGGGGATACTAATATGGAAAAAAATTATACCACTCAGATGGATGCCGCAAGAAAAGGTATCTTAACACCTGAAATGGTTGCTGTAGCAAAGAAAGAATATATGGATACAGATAAGTTAATGAAGCTTATTGCTGAAGGTAAGGTAATTATTCCTGCAAATAAGGTTCATACATGTCTTGATCCAAACGGAATCGGTAATGCACTTACAACAAAGATCAATGTTAACTTAGGAACTTCAAGAGATTCTGAGGATTGGGAAGTTGAATATAAAAAGGTAGAAATGGCTGTTGAGTACGGCGCAGAAGCTATCATGGACTTAAGCTCATGTGGTGATACAAGATCATTCAGAAGATATATCACTTCAAAGTGTCCTGCAATGCTTGGAACTGTTCCTATCTATGATGCGGTTGTTTACTACAACAAGGAACTTGAAAAGATCACATCTGAAGAATGGATTGATATTGTAAGAATGCACGCAGAAGACGGTGTTGATTTCCTTACAATCCACTGTGGTATCAACAGAGAGACAGCCGCAAAGTTCAAGAGAAATAAGAGAACTATGAATATCGTTTCAAGAGGCGGTTCTATCATTTACGCATGGATGGAAATGACAGGAAATGAAAACCCATTCTTCGAGCATTTCGATGAAGTTCTTGATATCTGTGAAGAATATGATGTAACTCTTTCACTTGGTGACGCTTGTCGTCCGGGATGTCTCGAAGACGGAACAGACCCTGCTCAGATTGAAGAGCTTATTACATTAGGTGAGCTTACAAAGCGTGCATGGGAGAGAAATGTTCAGGTTATGATTGAAGGCCCTGGCCACATGCCAATGAATCAGATTGCTGCAAATATGGAAATTCAAAAGACACTCTGCCACGGTGCTCCATTCTATGTACTCGGACCTATCGTTACAGACATTTTCCCAGGATATGACCATATTACATCTGCAATCGGTGGTGCTATCGCTGCTCAGAACGGTGCTGCATTCCTTTGCTACGTAACACCTGCAGAGCATTTAAGATTACCTGATACAGCTGATGTTAAGGAAGGTATTATTGCAACTAAGATTGCAGCTCATGCAGCGGATATTGCCAAGGGACTTCCAAATATCACAGAAAAGGATCACGCAATGGCTATCGCAAGACAGAAGCTTGACTGGAAAGCAATGTTTGATGTGGCTGTTGATCCAGGTAAGGCAAGAGCTTACAGAGAGTCAGCTCCTCCTGCAAAGGAAGATACTTGTAGTATGTGTGGTAACTTCTGCTCAGTCAGAAATATGAACCACATTTTAGAAGGTGAAAATGTAAAGATCTTCGGAGAATAATTTATGTTTACTGCACTGACAATTGCGGGATCGGATTCTTCAGGCGGTGCGGGCATACAGGCAGACATTAAAACAATGTCTGCCCTTGGTGTCTATGCCATGAGTGTAATTACAGCCATAACGGCTCAGAATACAACAGGCGTATACGGTGTTCAGTATGTGGATGACAATATGATAGAGAACCAGCTTAACTGCGTTCTCTCCGACATTTTCCCGGATGCGGTAAAGATTGGAATGCTCTCATCCCCATCATCCGTAGAAATAATCGCTAAATGTTTATCTGATTACAATATCAGAAACATTGTTATTGATCCCGTTATGGTATCTACAAGCGGTGCTTCACTTACAAAAAGCGACACTGTTCTGGCACTGGAGAAACATTTGCTGCCTCTGGCGACTTTAATCACTCCAAATATTCCTGAGGCTGAAATCCTGTCAGGTCACAAAATAACAACACATGAAGCCTGTATTACTACGGCACGTGATTTATCTTTAAAATATAACACTGCCGTGCTTATAAAGGGTGGCCATGCGGTATTTAACGATACGATGACAACCATTATAAAGGAAGGAAAGGACGATAAATTAATCGAATACAGTACGGATATACTTGTATGTCCGGGTGCTGAACCGGTTTATTTTGAATCAAAGAGAATAGACAATCCAAATACACACGGAACAGGCTGTACACTTTCAAGTGCCATAGCCTCATGCCTTGCAAAGGGATTGTCACTTGAGGTTGCAGTCCGTGAAGCCAAAAAATATATCACAGGCGCCATCAATGCCGGGCTCAATCTCGGTAAAGGGCGTGGTCCTTTAAATCATTTATATAACTTAGAAAATTTACAATGAAAGAGGTTTTTCATGACTATAGTTTTGAACGGAAAAGACACTGTTGTAAATAATTCTTCAACACTTTTATCTATTATAGAAGAAAAGGGAATTAATCCTGCTTCTGTAGTTGCTGAGGTTGACGGAACTATTTACAAGACAGATGAATTTGCAAATGTAGCAATTTCCGAAAACAGCAAAGTTGAATTGTTACATTTCGTAGGTGGTGGCTGATTTCATAATAGTCGTTTACAAATGAATATTATGAATATAGAAAGGAATTTAAAATGAGCAATTCTTTAAATAATGACCCACTTGTAATAGGCGGCGTAACTTTACGCAGCAGACTTTTACTTGGAACAGGTAAGTTCGGCGATGACACACTTATTCCTAAGTGTATTGAAGAGTCAGGCGCTCACATTGTAACTGTTGCCATGAGACGAGTTGAATTCGACTCAAATGAAGGAAATATGGTAGACCTTATTCCAAAGGACTGCATTCTTATGCCTAACACACATGGTGCAAGAACTGCAGAAGAAGCTGTAAGAATAGCAAGACTCGGACGTGCAGCGGGATGTGGCAACTGGATTAAGATTGAAGTCGTATCAGACAACAAATATCTCCTTCCTGACAATGAAGAAACATTAAAGGCTGTAGATATCCTTGCAAATGAAGGATTTATCGTAATGCCTTACATGACTCCTGATCTCTACGCTGCAAGAAGAATGAGAGATGCAGGTGCCGCTTCAGTAATGCCGTTTGGCGCTCCTATCGGAACAAACAAGGGATTTATGACTAAGGAAGTTGTTTCAATTATGGTTCAGGAAATAGATATTCCTGTAATCGTTGATGCCGGTATCGGACGACCAAGTGAAGCTGCAGAATGTATGGAATGTGGTGTAAGTGCCGTTCTTGTTAATACTGCCGTTGCAACTGCAAATGATCCCGTACTTATGGCTAAAGCCTTCGGTAAGGCTGTAGAAGCCGGACGCGAGGCCTATTTAGCAGGCCCTGGCGCAGTATCAACATTTGCAAGTGCATCTACTCCACTTACAGGATTTTTAAGAGATTAATTAACGCAGGTTCAGTTATGGAATTTTATGATTTATTAAAACAATATAAGGATTTTGACTTTGAAACTCTCTGGGCAAATACAACAGAGGATCAGATTTTAAGAATTTTACAAAAACCTAAAAAAGATCCTGAGGATTTCGCAGCTCTCCTTGCACCTGCCGCTCAGAGTCCAAATGTATTAGAGGCTATGGCTGCTGAATCAAAGCAGATTACAGAGAGATTTTTCGGTAAGACAATTTCACTTTTTACACCGTTATACCTTGCAAATGTCTGCAATAACGGCTGTGTATACTGTGGTTTCAACCGAAACAATCCTATTAAACGTAGCATACTCAACGAGGCTGAGGTGGAAATCGAAGGTGCTGCAATCCGTGACATGGGAATCAGACATATTATTATTCTTACAGGTGAAAACAGAGAGGCTACTCCACCTGAATACATTGCAAAATGTGCAAGAATTCTTAAAAAATATGTAGATTCAATTACCATAGAGGTATATTCTCTTACTGAAGAAGAATATGAAATGCTTTACGAAGCAGGAGTTGATGGATTTACCATGTTCCAGGAGACATATAATGAGGAGTTATACCCTTCACTTCATCCAATTGGAGAAAAGGGTAACTTCATAAAGAGATTAAACAGTCCTGAGCTTGCATGTAAGGCCCACTACCACTCCGTTAACATAGGTGCCCTTCTCGGTCTTGATGACTGGAGAAAGGATACATTCTTCACAGGACTTCACGCATGGTATTTACAGAATAAATATTCGGGAACTGATATAGCCGTATCACTTCCAAGATTATGCGAGCATGAAGGTGTAAGTCCTGCATTTGCAAAATGTACGGTTGATGACATTTCACTTGTTCAGGCTCTTACTGCATACAGAATATTTATGCCAAGACTTGGTATAACCATTTCCACAAGAGAAAGAGCTGATTTCAGGGATAACCTTATAGGCCTTGGAGTAACTAAAATGAGCGCCGGCTCAGTAACAGAAGTTGGCGGTCACGGTGAAGAAAAGAAAAGTGAAGGCCAGTTCGAGATAACTGACGAAAGAAATGTAGAGGAAATGGCTGCTTCAATACATGCACGCGGTTATCAGCCTGTATATAAGGATTGGGAAATGATGATTTAATTCCGAAAGGAGTACATATGAAAAATAAGGAAACTGCATTTGGATACAGCTACGAAACAAATGAAAAAGATAACTCTTTAATATGCGGACTCCAGAAATATTTTACCAAAGAGCAGCTTAAAAAAATAAGCAAGGTAAATGTTTTTATCGCAGGATGCGGAGGATTAGGCTCAAATATTGCAGAATCCCTTGTACGAAGCGGTTTTTCCCATCTTACACTTTTAGACTGTGATTCAGTTGATGTTTCCAACCTTAACAGACAGTTTTACTATCCTGATCAGGTTGGCATGTTAAAGACAGAGGCTCTTGCTCAGAATCTTCTCAGACTTGCTCCTGAACTGAATTTAACACTGTTAAATGGTCGACTTGAAGACCCGGACGATGTATTTAAACTCGCCGTAGACTGTGATATTCTTGTAGAAGCATTTGACAGCTCTCAGAGCAAAGCAATATTTGTTACAGGTGCTTTACAGACAGGGAAGCCCGTTATAAGTGCTTCAGGTATATGTGGTGTCGGTAATACAAATGATATAGTTACTTTACAGATGAAAGACAACTTATTCGTTGTTGGTGACGGTGAATCAGACTTATCAGAGTTTTCTCCATATGCACCACGTGTAAGAGTTGCTGCCAACAAGCAGGCAGACCTTGTTCTTGAGCTTGTTTTAAATGACGGTAACGTACCGGAGTATGAGTGATTTAGTTTTATATAAGCTCTTAAAAATCTATTTAATAAGAGCTTATATAAAACTTATTGCTTATGATGTTTTCATAGCTTTGAGCAACTTCATTGCTTATAAAGTTTTCAGAGCCTATGATAACTCATTTAAAGTTTTCACAGTTTATAAGTGACATATTGGTTTAATACATTTATGTACATGGAAGGAAAAATATGAACGATAAACAGAAAGAATTATTTTATAGCTTTCCTATATACGGAATGACTGCTGAAGATTTATCTTACAGCAATGACAATATTAAAGATGTTCAGGATATGCTTGATGCAGGCATTAAGGTTATACAGTACAGAGAAAAGAAAAAGAAATTTAAATATATGTATGACCAGCTTGTAATAATCCGTCAAATGACTAAGGAAGCCGGAGCAATGCTTATTGTTGATGACTTCGTAGGTCTCGCCCTTGCTGTAGGTGCTGATGGCGTACACGTAGGTCAGGAAGACATTCCTGTAGAAGCAATCAAAGCAATTGCTCCTAAGGACTTTATCGTAGGCGTATCTACTCATAAGCCTGAGCATGCTCAGAGGGCTATTGAAAGTGGAGCAGACTACATCGGTGTAGGCCCTATCTATGCAACACAGACTAAAGAAGATGTTTGTAATCCTGTAGGCCTTGATTATCTCGATTATGTAGCTGCAAATGTAAAGATTCCATTTGTTGCAATCGGCGGAATTAAGGAAAATAACATCGATGATGTATTTGAGTCAGGATGCAATCTTGCATGCCTCGTAACTGGTATTGTAGGTCAGTCTGACATCAAGAAGGTTGTAAGAGACTTGAAGAGAGTTTACGACGAATCAAAAGAATAATTGATTATATAAATTAAAATACCGGTCGGATTATAGATTAATCTGGCCGGTTTTTTTGTTGAGTTTATATTTAATCTGATTGATTTTTGATGATTAATTTATTGAAGAATGATAGCAATTTAATTTTACTGGCATATTGAAGTTTGATGCACATTTAATTCAATTGCTAAACAAACCATATCAATCTAAATTCATCCTTACTTTTATTACGATAGCAGCTTATATGTCATCACAATAATTCACCAGGTTCATTGATGCACAGAGAAAAAGGATCATCGTATCAATGTTTCCTTCCGTTGTTATTCATCAACACACCTATTTATTTTTATATCTGCTTTTTCATATGTACTTTAAACAACAAAAAAGGCACTGCCTTGTATTTCTACAAAAGCAGCGCCTTTTCTATATGTAATTAAAATATATATTTAAAATATTATATGTTATAAATTACTCGATGATTGTAGCAACAGCACCTGAACCAACTGTATGACCACCCTCACGGATAGCGAAACGAAGACCTGGCTCCATAGCTACCTTGTGGATAAGCTCTACTGTCATTTCTACGTTATCACCAGGCATGCACATTTCTGTACCAGCTGGAAGCTCACAAACACCTGTAACGTCTGTTGTTCTGAAGTAGAACTGTGGACGGTAGTTGTTGAAGAATGGTGTATGACGTCCACCTTCTTCTTTTGTAAGTACGTAAACCTGAGCTGTGAACTTGTTATGAGGTGTTACGCTACCTGGCTTACAAAGAACCTGACCTCTTTCGATGTCATCTCTCTGAACACCACGAAGAAGAGCACCGATGTTATCGCCTGGAAGAGCCTCATCAAGAAGCTTTCTGAACATTTCGATACCTGTAACAACAACCTTACGAACTTCGTCAGTAATACCAACGATTTCAACTTCGTCGTTAACGTGAAGAGTACCACGCTCTACTCTACCAGTAGCAACTGTACCACGACCTGTGATTGTGAATACGTCCTCTACAGGCATAAGGAATGGCTTCTCTGTCTCACGCTCTGGATCTGGAACATACTCATCGATTGTATGCATAAGTTCCATGATCTTGTCGCCCCATTCGCCCATTGGATCTTCAAGAGCCTTGAGTGATGAACCACGGATAACTGGAGTGTCATCGCCTGGGAAATCATACTCGTTAAGAAGCTCTCTAACTTCCATTTCCACAAGGTCAAGAAGTTCTTCGTCGTCAACCATGTCACACTTGTTCATGTATACAACAACGTATGGAACACCTACCTGACGAGCAAGAAGGATGTGCTCTCTTGTCTGAGCCATAACACCGTCTGTAGCAGCAACAACGAGGATAGCAGCATCCATCTGTGCAGCACCAGTGATCATGTTCTTAACGTAGTCAGCATGTCCTGGACAGTCAACGTGTGCGTAATGTCTCTTCTCTGTTTCGTACTCGATATGTGATGAAGAAATTGTGATTCCTCTTTCTCTTTCTTCTGGAGCCTTATCGATGTTATCGAAATCTACAGTCTCACCAGTTCCAAGTCTTGCATTAAGAACCTTAGAAATAGCAGCTGTTGTTGTTGTCTTACCGTGGTCTACGTGACCGATTGTACCAATATTAACATGTGGTTTACTACGCTCAAATTTAGCCTTAGCCATGTTTAAAATCCTCCTTAAAAATAACTATATATAGTTATAATACAACTTTATGTATTATATTTTATTTTGAAAAATAATTCAACCTTTATATACAGATATACCAAGATTACTCAGCCTTGCTGCTGATAATCTTTTCCTGTACGTTCTTAGGTGCCTTCTCATAACTATCAAAGAACATTGAGTAGTTACCACGACCCTGTGTTCTTGAACGAAGATCTGTAGCATATCCGAACATCTCTGAAAGTGGAACGAATGCCTTTACAAGCTTACCACCACCGATGTCTTCCATACCTTCGATACGTCCACGACGGCCGTTGATATCACCAATTACATCACCCATGTATTCCTCAGGCATTGTAACTTCAACCTTCATGATAGGCTCTAAGATAGCAGGATCAGCCTTCTCCATAGCATTCTTGAATGCCATAGAACCAGCGATGTGGAATGCCATTTCAGATGAGTCAACATCATGGTATGAACCATCAAATACAGTAGCCTTGATACCGAGTACTGGGTAACCAGCAAGAATACCGCTATGAGAAGCTTCTTCGATACCTTCACCTACAGCTGGGATGTATTCCTTAGGAATAGCACCACCAACGATCTGTGATTCGAATACAAATGTTTCTTCAGCATTAGGATCTGTAGGCTCAAATCTAACCTTACAGTGACCATACTGACCACGACCACCAGACTGCTTTACATACTTACTATCCTGTTCAACAGCCTTTGTAAAGCACTCCTTGTATGAAACCTGAGGTGCACCAACGTTAGCTTCTACCTTGAACTCTCTAAGAAGTCTGTCAACGATAACCTGAAGGTGAAGCTCACCCATTCCGGCGATAATTGTCTGACCTGTTTCATTATTTGTTCTAGCCTTGAATGTAGGATCTTCTTCAGCAAGCTTAGCCAGAGCCTCGCCCATCTTACCCTGATCGTTCTTTGTCTTAGGCTCGATAGCGAGCTCGATAACTGGATCTGGGAATTCCATTGATTCAAGGATAACTGGTGCAGATTCATCACAAAGTGTATCACCTGTGACTGTGTTCTTAAGACCTACTGCAGCAGCGATATCACCTGAGTAAACTGCCTCAAGTTCCTTTCTCTGGTTAGCGTGCATCTGTAAGATACGTCCAACTCTTTCCTTCTTGCCGTTTGTAGCATTAAGAACATAAGAACCTGTATTGAGAATACCTGAGTATACTCTGAAGAAACCAAGCTTTCCTACGAATGGGTCTGTCATGATCTTGAATGCAAGAGCTGAGAAAGGTTCTGAATCTGATGACTTTCTTGTAATTTCATTACCTTCTAAGTCAACACCACAGATATCTGGGATATCGATAGGAGCTGGCATATATTCAACAACAGCATCAAGAAGCTTCTGGATACCCTTGTTCTTATATGCACTACCACAACATACAGGAATTGCTGTACCTGCAATTGTAGCTGCTCTAAGAGCTTTCTTCATATCTTCTACTGAAGGCTCTTCGCCTTCAAGATACTGCATCATGAGGTCGTCATCAAGTTCGCAAACCTTCTCAACGAGCTCTACACGATGAGTTTCAGCCTCATCCTTGATGAAATCAGGTACTTCACAAACTGTGATGTCATCCCCCTGATCATCATTGTAGATGTAAGCCTTCATTTCGAAAAGGTCGATAATTCCCTGGAATTCATCTTCCTTACCGATTGGAATCTGTAAGCAGATAGGGTTCTTACCTAACTTATCGATAATCTGCTGTACACAGCCATAGAAGTCTGCTCCAACAACGTCCATCTTGTTGATGAAAGCCATACGTGGAACGTTATACTTATCAGCCTGTCTCCAAACGTTTTCAGACTGTGGCTGTACACCACCTGAAGATGAGAATACACCTACAGCTCCGTCAAGAACTCTAAGTGAACGCTCAACCTCAACAGTGAAGTCTACGTGTCCAGGTGTATCAATGATATTGATACGGCAGTCAGGACCCTTTGGTAATGGCTTTGTTTCTTTCTGCAATGTCCAGTGGCATGTTGTAGCAGCAGAAGTAATTGTGATACCTCTTTCCTGCTCCTGAACCATCCAGTCCATTGTTGCAGTACCATCATGTGTATCACCTACTTTGTGGTTAACACCTGTGTAGTAAAGAATACGCTCTGTAAGAGTTGTCTTACCAGCGTCGATATGCGCCATGATACCGATATTTCTAGTGCGCTCCAATGGATACTCTCTTCCCATCGGTTTTTCCTCCCTTTAATAAATGCGAATAAATTAGAATCTGTAGTGAGCAAATGCTTTGTTGGCCTCTGCCATGTTGTGCATCTCTTCTTTTCTCTTTACAGCCGCACCTGAGTTATTCGCAGCGTCAAGGATTTCGCCTGCAAGACGATCTTCCATTGTCTTCTCGCCTCTTTTACGAGAGAACTTTGTAAGCCATCTTAAAGCAAGTGCCTGACGTCTGTCAGGTCTAACCTCGATTGGAACCTGATATGTAGCTCCACCTACTCTTCTTGCTTTTACTTCAAGAACAGGCATAAGATTATTCATAGCCTCTTCAAATACATCCATTGCTGGTCTTTCTGACTTAGCAGCAATCTTGTCAAATGCTCTGTATACGATTTTCTGAGCTGTACCCTTCTTACCATCGAGCATGATGTTGTTAATAAGCTTTGTTACTGTCTTATTATTGTATACTGGATCAGCTAATACATCTCTTTTAGATGAATGTCCTTTACGTGGCACGTAACTTCCCTCCTTAATAATAATTAATTCATAGGTACTCACAAATATTACTATGTGTTGTGCTCAGTATATAGATTTGCAACCATAAATCTCTATCCGGCACTCAATATTAAATATTCTGAAATACTACTTTATATTCGAGTGAATATCACTCACAACTGCTTTTAAATTACTTAGCAGCCTTTGGCTTCTTAGCACCATACTTAGAACGTGCCTGCTTTCTATCAGCAACACCTGCTGTATCAAGAGTACCTCTAATGATATGGTAACGTGTACCTGGAAGGTCCCTTACTCTTCCGCCTCTGATAAGAACTACAGAGTGCTCCTGAAGATTGTGGCCTTCACCTGGAATATATGATGTTACTTCAACACCGTTTGAAAGACGAACTCTGGCAATCTTTCTTAAAGCTGAGTTAGGCTTCTTAGGTGTAGCTGTCTTAACTGCTGTACAAACTCCTCTCTTCTGTGGAGAAGGTACATTTGTTACTTGCTTGTGAAGAGAGTTAAAGCCTCTCTGAAGTGCTGGTGAGTTAGACTTCTTAGCTTGTGACTTTCTTCCCTGCTTAACTAACTGGTTAAACGTTGGCATTACTTCACCTCCCGGATTATTTTGATTATCGGTTGCTCAATTACATAAAAAGAACGCCTACTATCTAGGCGTACTTTCCAAGTATAGATATAAATAAATTCTATGTCAAGTCCATTTCAGATCTTAATAATAATTTTATTAAGTAAGTTATAACCGACGGCGTGATATATTTTCTGAATTATTCACAGTAAATGTGACTGTTACTATATAAGTTCAAGAATTAAATTATCAATAAGTAATATGTAAAAAATAAGGCTGTAAAGATTATAAAGCACAAGCCCTATATCTTTACAGCCTTTATATATTATTCTGCCGCTGTCACGTCTTCAGATGCTTCCGGATTGTATCCTGTATCGATTTTAATGTCCTGATATCTCTTTAAACCTGTACCGGCTGGTATAAGCTTACCGATGATAACATTTTCCTTAAGACCGATAAGGTGATCAATCTTACCATGGATAGCTGCATCTGTAAGAACCTTTGTAGTTTCCTGGAATGATGCTGCTGATAAGAATGAGTTAGTTGCAAGAGAAGCCTTTGTGATACCAAGGATGATTGGCTGTCCCTTAGCTTCCTGCTTGCCTTCTTCTCTAAGTCTTTCATTTGTTTCTTCGTACTCGATTGTATCAACCTGAATACCCTTTAAGAAACCTGAATCACCCGGATCGGCAATTTCTGTTTTTCTGAGCATCTGTCTAACAATAAGCTCGATATGCTTATCGTTGATTTCAACGTCCTGACTTCTATAAACCTTCTGAACTTCACGAAGCATGTAGTCCTGAACGGCTTCCTTACCAAGAACGCGAACGATGTCATGTGGATCCTTAGATCCGATAGTAAGTTCGTCACCCTTTGTAACTACCTTACCTTCACTAACCTTTAATTCACTGTCTCTTGAAAGTGCATGACGCTCTAATTCGTTACCTGCACCGTCAACAACAACGATTTCCTTCTTCTTTTCACTTTCCTTAATCTCGATTGTACCTGAGTTCTCAGCAATCATAGCTAGCTTCTTAGGCTTTCTTGACTCGAAAAGTTCTTCTACTCTAGGAAGACCCTGTGTGATACTGTCTCCGGCAACACCACCAGTATGGAAAGTTCTCATAGTAAGCTGTGTACCAGGCTCACCGATTGACTGAGCAGCGATGATTCCAACTGCTTCACCAACCTGAACTCCCTTACCTGTAGCAAGGTTAGCACCGTAACATTTAGCACATACACCTGTATGAGATCTACATGTAAGGATTGTTCTGATCTTAATCTGTTCAAATCCCTTATCGCAGATCTTCTTAGCCATGCCAGGAGATACAAGCTTGTTAGCCTCAAGGATAACTTCGCCTGTTTCAGGATCAACAACGTCTTCAGCAAGGAATCTTCCTGTGATTCTTTCTTCGAGTGGCTCAAGAACAACCTCTCTCTGTGAATCTTCTGTTGCCTTATCGTTGTTAAACTTAGAAACATACATACCCTTGATTTCAGTGCTGTTAGCACAACAGTCATCTTCTCTGATGATAAGTTCCTGAGCAACGTCAACAAGTCGTCTTGTAAGGTAACCTGAATCGGCTGTTCTAAGAGCTGTATCAGAAAGACCCTTACGGGCACCATGAGCTGAAATGAAGTATTCAAGAACGTCAAGACCCTCACGGAAGTTAGACTTGATAGGAAGTTCAATTGTATTACCTGATGTATCCGCCATAAGACCACGCATACCTGCAAGCTGCTTAATCTGCTTATCAGAACCACGGGCACCTGAGTCGGCCATCATGAAGATGTTGTTATACTTACCGAGACCTGTAAGAAGGGCTCTTGTTAACTCGTTATCAGTCTGCTCCCAGATTCTTACAACGTCTCTATGTCTTTCTTCATCTGTAGTAAGGAGTCTCTGGTAGTTTCTTGTAACCTGCTCAACTCTCTTTTCAGCATTTGCAATAAGCTCTGCCTTAATAGGAGGTACAGTCATCTCAGAAACAGAAACTGTCATGGCTGCCTTTGTTGAATACTTGTAACCGATAGCCTTGATGTCATCAAGAACCTCAGCTGTCATAACTGTTCCGTGAACGTTAATAACTTTCTGAAGTATTCCCTTAAGCTGCTTCTTACCTACATGGAAGTCAATTTCAAGACCGAACTTGTCAACATCTCTGTTAACGTATCCAAGATCCTGAGGAATGATTTCGTTAAATAAGCATCTGCCAAGAGTTGAATCGATATGGCCGTACTCAACTGTGCCATCTTCATTTGTAACAGATGTACGAACTCTGATCTTTGAATGAAGAGTTATTACTCCATTTTCATATGCAAGAATAGCTTCGTTAAGATCCTTAAAGAACTTACCTTCACCCTTAGCACCAGGTCTTTCCTGTGTTAAGTAGTAAATACCAAGAACCATATCCTGAGATGGAACTGCAACAGGACCACCATCAGATGGCTTAAGAAGGTTGTTAGGTGAAAGAAGCATAAATCTACACTCAGCCTGAGCCTCTACTGAAAGAGGAAGGTGAACAGCCATCTGGTCACCGTCGAAGTCGGCGTTGAACGCTGTACATACGAGTGGGTGAAGCTTAATAGCCTTACCTTCTACAAGGATAGGCTCAAATGCCTGAATACCAAGTCTGTGAAGTGTTGGAGCACGGTTAAGCATTACAGGATGCTCTTTGATAACGTCATCAAGTACGTCCCAGATTTCGTTCTCTAATCTTTCAACACTCTTCTTTGCCTGCTTTACGTTATCAGAGACTCCTCTTCTAACTAACTCACGCATAACGAAAGGCTTGAATAACTCAACAGCCATTTCCTTAGGAAGACCACACTGGAAAATCTTAAGTTCAGGACCAACTACGATAACTGAACGACCTGAATAGTCAACTCGCTTACCAAGAAGGTTCTGTCTGAATCGTCCCTGCTTACCCTTAAGTAAATCAGAAAGTGACTTTAAGGCTCTGTTACCAGGACCTGTTACAGGCTTTCCGTTTCTTCTTCCGTTATCGATTAATGCGTCAACAGCTTCCTGAAGCATTCTCTTTTCGTTACGAACAATGATTTCAGGTGCATGAAGCTCCATAAGACGCTTTAATCTGTTATTTCTGTTAATGATTCTTCTGTATAAATCATTAAGGTCAGATGTAGCAAATCTACCACCATCAAGCTGAACCATAGGTCTGAGGTCTGGTGGAATAACAGGAATTTCTGTAAGGATCATCCATTCAGGCTTTGTTGCAGAGCTGATGAAAGCTTCCATAGCCTCAATTCTCTTAATAAGCTTAGGAGTATCCTGAGATTTCTCTGACTTCTGCTCTTCAAGCTTCTGCTTAGCAAGCTTAACTTCTTCTTCAAGATCTACATTCTGTAAAAGCTCAAGAATAGCTTCGGCACCCATTCCTACTCTGAATGTGTTGCCATACTGCTCATAATATCTGCTGTATTCAGATTCCTTTAATACGCTCTTAACCTTGATTTCTTCATTTCCACCATTATCAAGTACGATATATGCTGCGAAATATAATACTCTCTCTAATTCCTTAGGAGTTATATCAAGTATAAGACCGATTCTACTTGGAATACCCTTGAAATACCAAATGTGTGATACAGGTGCCGCTAAATGAATATGACCCATTCTGTCACGACGAACACTTGCTTTTGTTACTTCAACACCACATTTATCACAGATAATACCTCTGTCCTTGATTTTCTTGTACTTACCACAGTGACATTCCCAGTCCTTTGTAGGTCCGAAAATCTTTTCACAGAATAAACCGTCTTTTTCAGGCTTTAATGTACGGTAATTGATTGTTTCAGGCTTAGTTACTTCGCCATATGACCAATTGCGAATGTCTTCAGGAGAAGCAATCTTTATCTGAATTTTGTCAAATTTGATGCCTTTATTCATTTTGACATCGTTATTAGTATTATTTGCCTTAATACTTTCTTCCATTAATACGCTTCCTCCTTAAATTACATATCATCAGAGTTATCGTCAAATCCATAATCTTCGTCTTCGCTTACGGAATCATCTACAACATCACCTGACTCTTCGTCGATTTCACCAACAGTCATTGTCTGCTTGTATTCACTTTCGATGTCATTATCAGTTCTGCTGTATTCAGGTGTCTCTTCAAGTAATTCCTTAATTTCATTTGTATTATCGGAATTCTCAGAAACATCTCTCTTATGTCCTCTATTACCGTCATCAAGAACCTTGTTAAAGCTGATATCTTCATATTCAGCATTATCAAGAAGTCTTACAGGGTTGTAATCCTTATCAAGAACCTGAACATTAAGAGCAAGTGACTGAAGCTCCTTAAGGAGAACCTTAAATGATTCAGGAATTCCAGATTCAGGAATATTTCCACCCTTAATGATTGCTTCGTATGTCTTGATACGTCCAACAACGTCATCAGACTTAACTGTCATGATTTCCTGAAGAGTATAAGCTGCACCATAAGCCTCAAGTGCCCAAACTTCCATTTCACCGAATCTCTGTCCACCGAACTGAGCCTTACCACCAAGTGGCTGCTGAGTAACGAGTGAGTAAGGACCAGTTGATCTTGCATGAATCTTATCATCAACAAGGTGATGGAGCTTGAGGTAATGCATGAATCCGATAGTTACAGGGTTATCGAAGTACTCACCTGTTCTACCGTCACGAAGTCTTACTCTACCGTCTCTTGCGATAGGAACGCCCTTCCATTCTTCTCTATGAGCTCTGTTTTCAGATAAGTAGTCAAATAAACCATCATTGAGCTTATCCTTGTACTTAGCTTCAAACTCATCCCATTCCATATTTGCATAATCATTTGCAAGCTCAAGAGTATCCATGATGTCGTGCTCGTTTGCACCATCGAATACAGGTGTTGAAATGTTAATTCCAAGAACCTTTGCTGCAAGTGATAAATGGATCTCGAGTACCTGTCCGATGTTCATTCGAGAAGGAACGCCGAGAGGGTTAAGAACGATATCGAGAGGTCTTCCGTTAGGTAAGAATGGCATATCTTCTACAGGGAGAATTCTTGAAACTACACCCTTGTTACCGTGACGACCGGCCATCTTATCACCAACAGATATCTTACGCTTCTGAGCGATATAGATTCTTACTACCTTGTTTACACCAGGTGCAAGCTCATCGCCATTTTCTCTTGTAAATTCCTTAACGCCAACAACGATACCGTATGCACCGTGTGGAACCTTAAGTGAAGTATCTCTTACTTCTCTTGCCTTCTGGCCGAAGATTGCACGAAGAAGTCTCTCTTCTGCAGTAAGTTCTGTTTCACCCTTAGGTGTAACCTTACCAACAAGAACGTCTCCGGCTCTTACTTCAGCACCAACTCTGATAATACCGTCTTCGTCTAAGTTCTTTAATGCTTCCTTAGCCGCTGTAGGAATATCTCTTGTGATGTCTTCAGGTCCGAGCTTTGTATCTCTTGCTTCTGTCTCATATTCTTCGATATGAACAGATGTATATACGTCATCCTTAACAAGTCTTTCACTTAAAAGAACAGCATCCTCGTAGTTGTAACCTTCCCATGTCATGAAACCAATAAGTGGGTTCTTACCGAGAGCGATTTCACCATTTTCTGTAGATGCACCGTCTGCAATAACATCACCCTTCTTAACAATATCGCCTTTATATACGATAGGTCTCTGGTTGTAGCAGTTGCTCTGGTTACTTCTAATGAACTTAGATAACTTGTATTCTCTTTCGTTTCCGTCTTCTTCCTTGATGATAATTCTGTTTGATTCAGCAACAGATACAATACCATCCTTCTCAGCGATTACACATACACCTGAGTCGATAGCTGCCTTGTGCTCCATACCTGTACTGATAACAGGGGCTTCTGTTGTAAGAAGTGGAACTGCCTGACGCTGCATGTTAGATCCCATGAGGGCACGGTTAGCATCGTCATTCTCAAGGAAAGGAATCATAGATGTAGCAACTGAGAATACCATCTTAGGAGAAACGTCCATAAGATCGATGTCTCTCTTATCAAATGTCGCATTATCTTCTCTGTATCTACCGGCAACACTTCTCTTAACGAAATATCCGTTTTCGTCAATTTCAGTATTGGCCTGAGCTACATGGTAATCATCCTCTTCGTCTGCAGTGAAGTATCTTACTTCATCTGTAACTCTTGGATTTTCAGGATCTGACTTATCAACAACACGATAAGGCGCTTCAATAAATCCGTATTTATTAATTCTTGCATATGAAGCTAAAGAGTTAATAAGACCGATGTTAGGACCTTCAGGTGTTTCGATAGGACACATTCTACCGTAATGTGTATAGTGAACGTCTCGAACTTCGAATCCAGCTCTGTCTCTTGAAAGACCACCAGGACCGAGGGCTGATAATCTTCTCTTATGAGTAAGCTCACCAAGAGGGTTATTCTGATCCATGAACTGTGAAAGCTGTGAACTTCCGAAGAACTCCTTAACTGCAGCAGTTACAGGCTTAATGTTAATAAGTGCCTGTGGATCAACAGCTGTAAGATCCTGAGTATTCATTCTCTCTCTTACAACTCTTTCCATTCTTGTGATACCAACTCTGAACTGGTTCTGAAGTAATTCACCAACAGCTCTGATTCTACGATTACCAAGATGATCGATATCATCCTTTGCACCGATACCGTATTCAATATGCATGTTGTAGTTGATTGAAGCCTTAACGTCATCAACTGTGATGCACTTAGGAACAAGATCCTTAACATTTTCTGCTAAAAGATCAAGAATAGCTTCTCTGTTATCACCGCACTCGTCTAAGATTCCCTTAAGAGTAGGATAGTATACAGGCTCTGTGATTCCGATTTCTTCCTTTTCTTCATCTGAAAGCTCAACAAATCCGTCGATGTCAACCATCATGTTAGAAAGAACTTTAACTTTCTTCTTAACCTTAATGAGCTTGTCAAATGTAGCTGCATCAGCATCTTCACCTGCTTCAAGGTCAGCAACTCTCTCTTCAACCTCAACCTCTAAGAATACATAAGGAACAGCTGCGTTCTGAATCTTGTCTGCAAGTTCAGCTGTAGCTACTTCTCCTGCCTCTGCAAGAACTTCACCATTTTCTGTGATTACATCATCAGCAAATGTAAAGCCTGTGATTCTGTTTTTTAAAGATAACTTCTTGTTGAACTTGAATCGGCCAACGTGAGCTAAATCATATCTACGTGGATCAAAGAACATGCTGTTGATAAGTGACTCAGCATTTTCTCTCTGATATGGTTCACCTGGACGAAGCTTCTCATAAAGCTTTCTTGTTCCATCTTCGTAATCCTGCTCTCTCTGTGGATCTGAAGAGTTGTCCTTTTCGATAGTAGCTCTGAGCTTCTTGTTATCGTATCCGAATACTTCTTCGATTTCAGCATCTGTACCTGCGATACCAAATGCTCTTATAAGAACAGTTACAGGAACCTTTTTATTACGATCGACCTTTACATAAAAAATATCGTTAGCATCTGTTTCGTACTCAAGCCAAGCTCCTCTGTTAGGAATTACCTGAGAACTGTAAAGAAATTTCTTACCGTATTTATCTTTTTCGATGTCATAGTAGATACCAGGAGATCTTACAAGCTGGCTGACAATAACTCTTTCAGAACCATTGATTACAAATGTTCCTGTCTTTGTCATAAGAGGAAGATCACCCATAAAGATTTCCTTTTCAGTAATACTGTCATCTTCCTTATTATAAAGTCTTACAACGACTTTAAGAGGTGCAGCATATGTTGCATCTCTCTCCTTACATTCTTCTACTGTATACTTAGCTTCATCTTCATATAATTTATAACCAACGAATTCGAGGCTAAGCTTTCCGTTTAACGGATTAATAGGTGAAACGTCAGCAAATACTTCCTTAAGACCTTCTTTTAAAAACCACTGGTATGAGTCCTTCTGAACCTCAATAAGGTTAGGCATTTCCAAAACTTCTTTCTGCTTTGAAAAGCTCATTCTAGTAGCTTTACCGAATTTCTTTGGAATAATTCTGTTCTTTTCCATAAACGACATCACTCCTTGTAATTTATCTGATATACAATGAGGTTAGAAATTTCTTACATCTAACCATATACAGCTCTAACAAATGCTAATACATCCATAATAGCGTACTTTTTATCATATAATAATAAAATATATTTGTCAAATTTTCCTTGACAAATATATTTTATTTGTTCCTTACATATATTCATATACAAGTGTAAAATATCCAATTCATAAATTCAGGAATATAAATAAATCCCTGCCATAACCAGCAGATAATCAGAAAACGTCACACTTACCCATGAATATATGTGTAAAGGTCAAAGCAATTCAACGTAGATAATACGCTCAAAAAGGGCTCATATATGAATGCAATAATTTATATGTAAATACAAATGCTTTCATACTATGAACCCTTTTTTAAAACTACGTTGAATTTATATCCGTACAGAGCAGGTTCTGCCAGATAATTAAATCTCACCAATTGATAACATGTACCAATTGATGAGATTTAGTATATTCGGTTAAATTACTTAAGTGTAACTTCTCCACCTTCAGCTTCGATCTTAGCCTTGATATCCTCAGCTTCAGCCTTCTCTACGCCTTCCTTGATAACCTTAGGAGCGCCATCAACTAATTCCTTAGCTTCCTTAAGTCCAAGGCCTGTGATCTCACGAACAACCTTGATAACCTTAACCTTAGAAGCGCCAGCGCTTGTAAGCTCAACGTCGAACTCTGTCTTCTCAGCTGCTGCATCACCGCCAGCACCTGCTGCTGCAACTACAACACCTGCTGCTGCAGATACGCCGAATTCTTCTTCACAAGCCTTAACAAGTTCGTTAAGCTCTAAAACTGATAATCCCTTAATTACCTCAATGATTTCCTCTTTAGTCATTTTATTATCTCCTATATAAATGAAATAAATTTTAAATTACAATATTGAATAATAAATTATTCTGCTGATTCTTCAGCAGGTGCCTCTGCAGGAGTTTCCTCTGCTGCAGGTGCTTCTTCAGTTGCAGGAGCTTCAGCGCCTTCACCAGCCTTCTCTGCGATCTGGTTAAGAACGCGAGCAAAGTTAGTGATTGGTGACTGGAAGCTGCCAAGGAGACGTCCAAGAAGGATATCTCTTGATGGAATAGAAGCTACTTCCTTGATACCTTCTGTATCATAGTAGTCACCCTCTACAACTCCTGATTTAAGTGTAAGTGCTTCTGCGTTCTTGCTGAACTCTGCAAGAATTCTAGCTGGTGCAGTAGCATCTGTTGTGCTGATTGCGATTGCTGTTGGACCGTTTAAATCATCTGTTAATGATTCAAATGCTGTACCCTGAATAGCTCTCTTAACTAATGTGTTCTTGTATACCTTGTATACTACATTAGCTTCTCTAAGCTGCTTACGAAGCTGTGTGTCCTGCTCTACAGTTAAACCCTTGTACTCAGCAAGAACAACGCCCTGTGCGCCTTCAAGATTAGATGCGATCTCATCTACAATCGGCTGCTTTAATTCAACCTTAGCCATGTTCTTTCCTCTCTCTAATTATTCCTAAAAACAAAGTCGGTGAATACTATTTAAACAGCATTCCCCGACTTAGCATAATAAATCACGATCTAAAATGCCCTCGGCCGGCGAAAATCTTTAACCCCATAGGGGACCTGCTGTCTTTAGGTATGTGTATCAGTCTATCATAACAACAAAAATCTTGTCAATAAATAAAAATTACTGAACGAACTTTGCTGTGTTAACCTTTACGCCCGGACCCATTGTTGAAGCAATTGTAACACTCTTTAAGTACTTACCCTTAAGTGCTGATGGTCTAGCCTTAACGATTGCAGACATAAGTGCATCGAAGTTCTCAACGATCTTCTCTTCATCGAATGAAGCCTTACCGATTGGAACGTGAACGATGTTAGACTTATCAAGTCTGTACTCGATCTTACCAGCCTTGATGTCTTCGATAGCCTTAGTTACGTCCATTGTAACTGTACCAGCCTTAGGGTTTGGCATAAGTCCCTTAGGACCGAGAACCTTACCTAATCTACCTACAACACCCATCATGTCTGGTGTAGCAACAACTACGTCAAAGTCAAGCCAGTTATCGTTCTGGATCTTTGGAATAAGCTCCTCAGCACCAACATGGTCAGCGCCAGCTGCAAGTGCTTCGTCAGCCTTAGCACCCTTAGCGAATACAAGAACTCTAACCTTCTTACCTGTTCCGTGTGGAAGTACTACAGCTCCTCTGATCTGCTGATCTGCATAACGACCGTCACAGCCTGTTCTGATGTGAGCTTCGATTGTTTCATCAAATTTTGCAGAAGCGAGCTTCTTAACAATAGCGCAAGCTTCCTGTGGATCATATAAAGCTGCCTGATCAACGTTCTTAACAGCCTCTAAATACTTCTTTCCTCGTTTCATAATTCAGTTTAACCTCCATAGTGGTAATTACAAAATCAACTTAATGATTTCTCCCACCTTTATATAGAATACTTAGCGTTATTATTACTCTTCGATCTTAACACCCATACTTCTTGCAGTACCAGCAATCATAGACATTGCTGCTTCAAGAGAAGCTGCGTTAAGGTCTGGCATCTTTGTCTCAGCGATCTTCTGAAGATCAGCCTTTGACAATGTTGCAACCTTATCCTTGTTAGGAACGCCTGAACCTGACTTAATGTTACAAGCCTTCTTAATAAGAACTGCAGCTGGTGGAGTCTTTGTGATAAAGCTAAATGTTCTATCAGCATAAACTGTGATAACTACAGGAATGATGAGATCACCCTGATCTGCTGTCTTAGCATTGAACTGCTTTGTGAATTCTACAATATTAACACCGTGCTGACCGAGTGCTGGTCCAACAGGTGGTGCAGGTGTTGCTTTACCTGCAGGAATTTGTAATTTAATATATCCTTCTACTTTCTTTGCCATTATGGCACCTCCTATTGTGGTATTTCGACTTCTTGTCTCCCACGTTCGAACGCGAACGAACCGTAGGATTAGATAATTCTAACATCTCCGAAGTTAACTTCAGCCGGAGTCTCGCGTCCAAACATATCTACAACGATAGTAAGTTCCTGTCTACTATCATTAATGTTTTTGATCTTACCCTGCATTTCTGCAAATGGACCCGAAAGAATGATTACGCTGTCGCCAACCTGACCTTTGAACTCAATTCGTTCTCTTGGTTTATCTTCCGGAAGATCAATCCCCATTGCTTTAATCTCAGCTGCTGTTAAAGGAATTGGCTCAGAACCAGGTCCAACGAATCCTGTAACACCTCTTGTATTTCTAACTACATACCATGTGTCATCGTTCTGTATCATTTTAACTAATACATAGCCAGGAAACATTTTTCTGGACATAGTCTTCTTTGTTCCGTCTTCCTTATGTTCTGTAACCTGCTCTGTAGGAACAATTACTTCGAGAATCTCATCTCCAAGATCTCTGTTTTCAACTGTTTTTTCTATATCGACCTTTACTTTATTCTCATAACCCGAATAAGTATGGACAACATACCATTCAGCTTTATTGTCTTGGTTCATGCTATTCCCCTTCATACATCCCTGTTAAATCAAAATTGTGTTAATGTTTCGATTCCAATTCGTAAACCGAAGTCCATTGCCGCAATTATAATCGCAAGTGCAGCTGTAACTATTATTACCGTGATTGCCTCAGCCCATACCCTTGCGGCTTTTGGCCAGACAATCGGTGCAATCTGAGCAATTTCAGGTTGCTTTGATGTGCGGATATCGCTGTCCACTGTTTCGGCTTCTGCAGTCTTATTAGGTTCTTTGTAATTTTCACTCATAATAATACTACCTCACTAAACCGAAATTACTTTGTCTCTTTGTGTAATGTGTGCTTTCTGCAGAACTTACAATACTTCTTTGTCTCCATTCTCTCTGGATGAAGCTTCTTTTCTTTCATTGTGTCGTAATTGCGCTGCTTGCACTCTGTACACTCTAATGTAATCTTTGTACGCACTTCTTACTCCTCCTATTAATAATTGTAGAATTTGCTTTAGGTTTTTTAGGCATAAAAAAAAGACCTACCTCGTAGCCTTTCTAATATAGCATATATAATTTATCGTAGTCAACCATGTATTTAAAAGCGGGATATTATATTTTATAGCACATTAAAATCCCGCTCCTATGCACACAGTCAGTCCAAATACACCGGATACGCCTGCACTTTTCATTGTTCTCGCGCATTCGCTCAAGGTAATTCCGGTTGTGTAAATGTCATCCACAATTAATATATTTTTATAATTCTTATTTCCCTCTGTCTTAAATGCATTCTTTATATTATACATTCTTTCGATATCGGTCAATTCTTTCATTGGAGAAGTCTCCGTTATTCTTCTGAGGTAATTGCAGTCAACCGGTATTCTTGAATATCTGCCAATTGATAATGCAAGCAGGTCCGCCTGGTTATATCCTCTTGATCGAGCTTTCTTTTCGCTCATTGGAACTGGCACTATGGCATCAATATTCCAACCTGTTATTTCCGCACTGCATTCCTTCCACATTTTCTTTGCAAATGTATCCGCAAGCCATTTCTGGTTTTCATATTTGAACTGGTACATTGTTCTTTTTAAGAATTCATTATATTCAAATGCGGAAATGTGTCGGTCATATAAATGATCCCTGTCTTTGCAGTCACTGCATATAGGTTCTGATAATGACTTCATACCCTTCCCGCATTTTTTGCACCTTATGCCTGAAGGCGGAACAAAGATTTTTTCACATATCTTATGAAAGTTACCATTTGTGGTAATTTCTCCGCACACAGGACACATTCTTGGAAACACTGCATTTAATATGGTATTAATTAATTTAGACGATTGTCATTCCTCCGTTATTAAAACTTCTAACATCATCACTCATATCATGTGAATTTCATACACTCTGTTTAACAGAGTTTCCTATCGCTTTTTATTGTGCTTTATCACAGCGCTTACTTATTATTCGATATCAGATAAACTCTGCATAAGCCTCTTTCAGTCGCTTATCAAATGTAGAATATCTCTTTAATTCATATTCGTTGTCTTTCATCTTATTAAATATCTCTTCGATACCAACAAGACATACACATTTCTTGGCACGGGTTACGGCTGTATATAAAAGCTTTCTGTTAAGAAGCATTCTCGGTACGTTGTACATCGGCATAATGATTGCGGGGTACTCACTTCCCTGAGCCTTATGAACTGTTAAAGCATATGCCAGTTCCAGCTGTTCAAGTTCTGACTTGCTGTATGTTACATATCGGCCGTCGTCAAATACAACTTCCAACTCACCAACGGTACTTTCGATACCGCGAATCACACCTGTATCACCGTTAAATACTCCCGTACCTTCAGTTGAAAGTCCGAATCCGTCGTACTTCTTCCATTCCATGTTGTAATTGTTCTTTATATGAATTACTTTGTCGCCGACTCTGTATATTTTGCCAAATAGTTCTATCTCTTCCTTATTCTCTGCAGGAGGATTGAGAAGTGACTGCATTATTTCATTTAGTCTGTTAACTCCAACATCCGTCATTTTAGATGGCGCAAGAATCTGGATATCCTTAGCATCACATCCAACATATTTAGGAAGTTTGTCACTGATCAGTGCATAAATGGCATTAATAATATCATTTGGTCTTTCTCTTCTGATAAAGAAGAAATCCTGACTCTTTTTGCTGAGATCTACATATTCACCCTTATTAATCTTATGGGCGTTGGCAATAATGTCACTTACCGCATCCTGTCTAAAGATTTTCTCAAGCTTTACAACAGGCAGACATTCGGATTTTATTATATCCGATAAAATGTTACCCGCACCAACACTTGGAAGCTGATCCGCATCTCCAACAAGCACAAGTCTTGTACCAACATTTACGGCTTTAATAAGAGAATACATAATACTTAAATCAACCATGGACATTTCATCAATAATAATTACATCTGTCTCTAACTGATTCTGCTCGTTATATTCAAACTGTACATTTACATCGTCATCTATGTTATCGCCCTGTGGTTTAAAGCCCAGGAGCCTGTGAATTGTACTTGCTTCTCTGCCTGTGGATTCACTGAGTCGCTTGGCTGCCTTACCTGTTGGCGCTGCAAGAGAGATGGAAAAACCCTTATTTTCAAATACATTTAATATGTTTTTGATAACAGTAGTCTTACCCGTTCCAGGTCCACCGGTAATAACAAATAATCCGTTCTCAACCGCTCCTTCCACAGCCTTTCTCTGAAGCTCATCAAGTATAATACCGCTGCGCTTCTCTGCTTTATCGATGTCAGTACTGTCAAATACATCATCCACATCACCGTCCAGACGAAGAAGTCGGAGCGCAAGTGAAGATTCCAGTCTGTAATAAAGCGGAAGATAGATAAATATATCCTCAGGGGAAATATTTTGCATAGATGAAACATGTTCTGCTGATGATTCCTCCTCAAGCGCCTTAAATAAATCTTCAGGAGAGAGTACCTCTTCGCCCTTGTCATAATCATCACCAGCCACTGACTTTTCCGGAGCATTGTATCTGATAATGACCTTGCTATCCGTACTCATTTTCTCAAGGCAGGAATCCACATCCGATGTATTAACATCCTGAATGAGAGTTCCTATATATCTGTACAACACACTCTTTGGCAGATATGTATGGCCATTGGCCGCTGCCTGCTCCAAACTGTATGTTATGGCCGCCTTTATTCTGAATGAAGAATTCTCAAATGCTCCCGTTTTTATTGCAATCTGGTCGGCAGTTTTGAAACCGATATTTTTAATATCCTCAATAAGTCTGTATGGATTTTCCTTAATTATGGAATATGCCTGATCGCCGTAAAATTCATATATTTTAGCAGCGGTCTTTATATTAATTCCGTACTGCTGCACATAAATGGAAAGATCATTTGAATTCTTATTAGATTGAAGAATCTTCTGATATTCCTCTGCTTTCTTTTTGGAAATGCCTTTGATGTTGGCTGCCAGTGTCTGTGGTGCGTTAAGCATAATCTCATATGCATTGTCACCAAATTCATTTATGATCTTTTTCGCAGTGGCTTCCCTGATTCCCGGAATTCCGCCATTCTTTAAAAATCCAAAAAAAGCCTCTCTTGAGAGAGGCTCTACTGTTTTATATGTTTTAACGCTGAACTGCTTACCATACTTGGCATGCTCAATATATCTGCCCTTAAGCTCCAGTCTGTCTCCTTCATGAAGCTCTATAAATGAACCTACACAGCGTTCTTCTTTATTATTATCTTTTATTAAAGTAAAGACGGAATAGCCATTTTCATCATTTCTAAATGTAATTCTCGAAACATTTCCTTCTATGATTATTAATTCTGATTCCTGTCCGTTATTCATTTACTCGTCCTTAGTATCTCTTTCGCCTGCCATAAATTCTACGAATTTACCTGTTCCTACAGCAACTGCTGTCATAGGATCCTTGGCTGTTACAGTATGTATACCTGTTTTAGATTCAATAAGTTCCTCTAAACCTCTAAGAAGGCTTCCGCCACCTGTAAGGATGATTCCTCTGTCGGCAATATCAGCTGCTAATTCAGGAGGTGTCTGTTCAAGAACTGAATGAACAGCGTCTACAATCTGAGTTGTTGCTTCTCTGAGAGCCGCTTCTGTTTCATCTGAACTGATTTCAACTGACTTAGGAAGACCTGTTACAAGGTTTCTACCCTTAACAGTCATCTTCTTAACTTCAGGAAGTGGATATACACATCCTACTTCAATCTTGATTTCCTCAGCTGTTCTTTCACCGATGTAGAGGTTGTGGTTCTTTCTCATGTAACGAACAATTGCCTCGTCGAAGTCATCACCTGCAATCTTAATAGATGCACTTACAACTGTTGAACCAAGAGAGATTACAGCTATATCAGTTGTACCACCACCGATATCAATGATCATGTTACCGCATGGCTTAGAAATATCTACACCTGCACCTATAGCAGCTGCGATAGGCTCTTCGATGATGGCAACTTCTCTTGCACCCGCCTGAATAGTTGCGTCTTCAACAGCCTTTCTTTCAACTTCTGTTACGCCTGAAGGTACACATACACTGATTCTTGGCTTTCTGAACATATGCTTACCATATGCCTTCTGAATGAAATACTTAAGCATTTTCTCTGTTACTCTGTAATCAGAAATAACACCCTGTCTAAGAGGTCTTACAGCTACTATGTTACCCGGTGTTCTTCCGATCATAAGTCTTGCTTCTTCACCGATAGCTTTAATCTTATTAGTCTCTTTATCAAAGGCAACTACTGAAGGCTCCTTTAATACAACGCCCTTGCCCTTAATATATACAAGTATACTTGCCGTTCCTAAATCTATACCAATATCTGTAGATGCCATATATTTCCCCTCTCAATCTTCTAACCGTAACCTCCATTATATACAATGGTCATATAAATTAAAAGAATTAAAATATTAAAAGAATGTAAACCAAAGCGTGATTTTATATATACTTCCACATCTGCTTCCATTTAATAAAAAAAGACATAGCATACAGAAAATATTATCTTCTGCATATCTATGTCTTTTTATTGCTTTATATTAAGGCATTAATTAAAGTACATACTTCTTAAGATCTTCAACCTTATCAAGCTTCTCCCATGGAAGATCAACATCTGTACGGCCAAAGTGTCCGTAAGCAGCTGTCTGCTTGTAGATAGGTCTTCTAAGATCAAGAGTCTTAATAATACCTGCTGGTCTGAGGTCGAATTCCTTACGAACGATTTCTACAATCTTCTCGTCGCTGAGCTTACCTGTTCCAAATGTATCTACCATGATAGATGTAGGTGTAGCAACACCGATAGCATATGAAACCTGAATCTCAAGCTTATCTGCGATACCTGCAGCAACAAGGTTCTTAGCAACATAACGAGCTGCGTAAGCTGCTGAACGGTCAACCTTTGTACAGTCCTTACCTGAGAATGCACCACCACCGTGTCTTGCAGCACCACCGTAAGTATCAACGATGATCTTACGTCCTGTAAGACCTGAGTCACCATTAGGACCACCGATAACGAAACGTCCTGTTGGGTTGATGTAGATCTTTGTATCATCATCAATCATGTTGCCATCAACAACAGCGTCGATAACATACTTTCTGATGTCGCTCTGGATCTGCTCCTGAGTAACTTCTGGAGAGTGCTGTGATGAAACTACGATAGCATCAAGTCTGATTGGCTTATCGTTTTCATCATATTCAACAGTAACCTGTGTCTTACCGTCTGGACGAAGGTATGCAAGTGTGCCGTCTTTTCTTACCTTTGTAAGCTGTCTTGCAAGCTTATGTGCAAGTGATGATGAGTAAGGCATAAGTTCAGGTGTCTCATTTGTTGCGTAACCGAACATCATACCCTGATCTCCGGCACCTACAGCGTCAAGCTCAGCATCAGACTTGTCTGACTCTCTGATTTCGATAGCTGTATCTACACCCTGAGCGATATCTGGTGACTGCTTATCAACAGCAACCATAACAGCACAGATGTTACCATCAAATCCTTTATCTGATGAATCATAACCGATTTCCTTAACTGTTTCTCTAACAATTGTAGGGAAATCAATCTGAGCCTTAGTTGTAATCTCGCCCATAACCATTACAAATCCTGTATTAGTAAGAGTTTCACATGCAACTCTCGCAAATGGGTCCTGAGTATAAATCGCATCTAATATTGAATCTGATACCATGTCACAGATTTTGTCTGGATGTCCTTCTGTAACAGATTCAGATGTAAACAATCTTTTTTCCATTTGTAAATTACCCTTTCTGAACATTAAAACTTTTAAAATAATATAATTAAGTCGTAAGGATGTCAAGACAGCTGGGGGTTACATATCCTCAAAAGTGTTTTATCAATTTATATTTAATCACATAATTTTTGCAAACTGCCTGAATATTTTCCTAAAAAATCAATTTTATTCTGATTTTGTTTCAGTAGCTTCAGTTGTTTCAGTTGTTTCAGTTTTCTGTGTAGTTTCAGTTGTATCTGTTGATGATTTAACATTTGATACACTTACTATATATGAAGCAACCTTTGTATAGAGGCTCTGATATCCGAGCTCACAGTTTATCTTCTTGCCATACTTCTCAATTAATGCATTGAAATCTTCGAATTGATAGTATGCTGCAAGATTTCCGCCGAGGAATGTAATATCTTCTGTGCTTACCTTAATGTTGTTCTCACTTGCAATTAAAGTAACAATCATCTTCTCGTCAAGGTATGTCTCTGTAGTATCTTCTACATACTTATCAAATTCTTCTGAATTCTTACCATATACCTTCTGAATATACTCATCATATGATGATACTCCATATGCAGAACCATACTGTTTATACTGAGCTTCAATATTTTCTTTGTATGTCTCCATAAGAGCATTTTTCTCTTCTTCAGGATAACCTGTAATTGTTGCATTAGCTAAAATCTGCTTATATGCAATATCAAACTGCTTAATATCGTTCTGCTCTTTTTTCTGCTGAACTAATCTTTCCTTTATATTATTTTTAAGCTCTTCTAAGTTCTTAGGCTCACCATATCCGTAATTGTTGAACATTGAAGCATTTACCTTTACCCACTCATCGTTGGCTTCAGGAGTTACAGTTCTTGTAATCTTTGTAACTTTTACCTTGAATACTGCATCCTTCCCCTTTAAATCTTCACTTGAATAATCATCAGGGAATTTTACAGGTATGTCATATTCCTTATTAGCTTCAAGACCTACAAGACCTTTATCTAAATCACTGATGAATTTACCAGATCCTACGGTGTAAGTCTGATCTTCTGCAGTTCCACCGTCAAATGCCTGTCCATCAATAGATCCTGAATAATTTAAAACTATTGAGTCTCCGTCCTGTGTTGTACCACCCTCTGTTACATCCTCTGTAGTTGTACTCTTTGAAAGGAGCTCCTGGATTACTTCGTCCACATCGGTATCAGTAGCTCCCTCATCCGATCTGTCTACAGCTGTAATCTCAAGATCTTTGTAGTTGCCGAGAGTTACATATTCCTTATATACATCAGCTGTATGCTCCATAAACGACTGATAATCTCTTGCATCTAATTCCTGAGTAGATGTGTCTGTGCCTGAAAAGCTCTTACATCCCGCAAGACCTACAGTACTTGCTGCCATTAAACATATTCCTGATACAATGCCTGTTTTCTTATTTAATAATTTCATACCTTCTCCTGACTAGTATTACAAAATTTGTTTTTATAATCTGACTTTTGAAATCTGATTTACAAATATTATTTCAAATATTATTTTAAATATTATTTTAAAACCTGATTTTCAAATACGATTTCATAAATCAATTTATACACTATTTAATACTGTATAAGCAATTTATACCTTTAAGTATTTACATAATAAAAATAACCTACCATAAAGTAGATTATTTTTGAAAATATTATATCTCATTAATATGTAAATAAAAACTCACATTCATTTGTGTTTCGATATCACAGTGGGACATTTGAATATACGGTCAATTTCGATGTGCGGTCTTAAAATGATGTCAAATGTCGTGTCTGGTTTTCAACTAGTTTAATTTAGATTAATTTCAATTCACATGGTTTTGCGGTCTGTTTCCTTTAAAACAAACAAGCTCTTATGACTTAGTGATGCGAAAGTTTTGGGATTATTATTTATTAGGGATTATTTTTATAATTAGGGATTTTTTATCACAAAATATTAAGGATTATCTGCATCAATAAAAGCCATAAGAGCTTATTCTGTTTGTTTTGTTTGTTTTGTAGGAATGTATATCTCTATACAATGAGTAGGATACAGTCGTAACCTTAAACGAACTTAAAAAAATATAAGCATTTTTAAATTTATTGTTTCTTTATGATTTTTATAGTTACGTTATGCTTTATTGTAGCTTTAACACTGCTTTAACATGGCTTTGCAACCGCTTTGCTATGGCTTTATCAAATCCATTTAAACAAAGTCATACCTGTTTTTCACAAACCTTGCTTATAATAACTTTAATTATTATCATTTTAACCAACATACAAAAAGGACCGGGAGAATCAAACATTCTCCCGGGCCTTTTATATATTTATGGATTCTATACAGTACTTGGAATTAACCTTCTGTTAACTTCATAAGGAGCTGTCCGCCCTTAACTGTATCTCCCTCCTGAACAATAATCTCTTCAACTACACCGCTCATTCTTGCAATAACAGCTGTTTCCATCTTCATTGCTTCGATTGTAGCGATTGTCTGGTTCTCTTCAACCTTGTCACCAACCTTAACTGCAATATTAGCTACTGCACCAGGGATTGATGCGCCTACCTGAGATTTATCTTCAGGATCAACCATAGGAACCTTAATAATAGTCTTCTGAGCTTCTTCATCTGGAACCTGAACTTCGCGGCGGATACCATTTAATTCAAATACCACTGTTCTCATTCCATCTGCGTCAAGATCACCAAAGTCTAAGAACTTAATATTTAAAGTCTTACCGTTAGCGATGTTAACCTTTGTTGTCTCACCCTTATCGAGACCGTGGAAGTAAACATGTGAAACAAGCTCTGTTGTATAACCGAATTCATCCTGAGACTTTGCATAGTCCTTGAATACCTTTGGATAGAGAGCATATGAAACAACATCTCTGTCTTCAGGATTGCTGTAGAACTCTTCTACTTCCTTCTTCATTGCGTCGAAGTCAGCAGGTGGAAGCATTTCGCCAGGACGGCATGTGATTGCCTTTTCGCCCTTAAGAACAACTTCCTGTAAATCTTTAGGGAATCCCCATGCAGGCTGACCCATCATACCTGAGAAGTAGCTGATTGCTGAATCAGGGAACGCAAGGTTCTTACCCTTTTCAACGATGTTCTCTGGTGTAAGCTCATTCTGAGTCATGAAGATTGCAAGGTCACCAACCATCTTAGATGAAGGAGTAACCTTAACGATATCACCAAGCATGTCGTTAACAACTCTGTAGTTTTCTTTTACCTGAAGGAAACGGTCCTTGAGACCAAGGCTCTCAACCTGTGGCTTGAGGTTTGTATACTGACCACCAGGAATCTCATATCTGTAGATATCTGTAGCAGGAGATACAAGACCTGCTTCAAATGATGTATATCTCTTACGAACATCTTCCCAGTAATCTGTAAGCTGCTGAAGTCTGTTAAGATCAAGACCTGTGTCTCTTTCTGTACCCTGTAATGCAGCTACAACTGCGTTAAGAGATGGCTGTGATGTAAGACCTGATAATGAAGAAATAGCAAGATCCGCAACATCTACACCTGCCTCTGCAGCCATAAGAACTGTAGCTACCTGGTTACCTGATGTGTCATGTGTATGAAGCTGGATAGGTACACCAACAGCCTGCTTAAGCTCTGTAACAAGCTTCTTAGCTGCATATGGCTTTAATAAGCCTGCCATATCCTTGATAGCGATCATGTGAGCGCCACGCTTCTCAAGTTCCTTAGCCATGTTTACATAGTAGCTTAATGTGTACTTATCACGGTTTGGATCAAGAATATCGCCTGTGTAGCAAAGTGTTGCCTGGCAGATCTTACCCTGATTAAGCACTTCATCCATAGCAACTTCCATGCCAGGAATCCAGTTTAATGAGTCAAATACTCTGAATACATCAATACCGCTCTTAGCAGCATGCTTTACGAACTCTCTGATTACGTTATCAGGATAGTTTGTATATCCTACTGCATTAGAACCTCTGAGAAGCATCTGAAGAAGAACGTTAGGAGCCTTCTCTCTGATCTTGTCGAGTCTTTCCCATGGTGACTCATGAAGGAATCTGTATGCAACGTCAAATGTTGCACCGCCCCAACACTCAAGTGAGAATACATTTGATTCGATTTCACTTGTAGCATCCATAGCTGCAACAATATCCTTAGATCTCATACGAGTTGCAAGGAGAGACTGATGAGCATCTCTTGTTGTTGTATCACAGATGAGAAGCTTCTTCTGATCCTTAACCCAGTCAGCAACAGCCTTAGGTCCCTTGCTGTCAAGGAGCTGCTTTAAGCCATCAGGCTTGTTACCTGTGAGCTCAGGCATACGAATCTTATCATATCTCTTATGATGTCCTGACTCAGCAAGTGTCTTAGTAGCGATGTACTTAAGCATCTTTGTTGACTTATCTTCACCGTTATCAAGGTTGAATAATTCAGGTGTTTCATCAATAAACTTAGTATGACATTTACCCTCGATAAATGTTGGATTTGTAAGAATATTTGAAATGAATCCGATATTAGTCTTAACACCGCTGATTCTGATTTCCTGAATAGCTCTGAGTGTCTTCTTACATGCGTTTTTAAATGTATTATCCCAACATGTAATCTTAACAAGAAGAGAATCATAGTAAGGACTGATAACAGAACCTACACCTGATGTAGCACCATCAAGACGAACACCGAAACCACCTGGTGAGAAGTAAGATGTTATCTTGCCTGTATCAGGAGCGAAGTTATTAGATGGATCTTCTGTTGTTATACGGCACTGAATAGCATAACCATTCTGCTTAATATCTTCCTGAGACTTAATTCCAATCATCTCATCTGATAATTCATAGCCTTCAGCAACAAGAATCTGAGAACGAACAAGGTCGATACCTGTACACATTTCTGTGATTGTATGCTCAACCTGGATTCTTGGGTTCATTTCGATGAAGTAGTGGTTGCCCCCTCTGTCAACGAGGAACTCAAGTGTACCGGCGTTGTTGTAGTTAACATGTTTAGCTAACTTTAATGAATCATCTAAAATACTCTGCTTAACTTCTGGTGGAAGTGAAAATGCAGGTGTAAACTCAACAACCTTCTGGAATCTTCTCTGAAGAGAACAGTCACGCTCATAAAGGTGAACAATATTACCATGCTCATCACCGAGGATCTGAACTTCGATATGCTTTGGCTCAACTAAGAACTTCTCCATGAAGATATCATCATTACCGAAAGCCTTCTTAGCCTCAGCCTTAACGAGTTCAAAGTTAACACCTACCTCTTCGATAGAGTCACAACGTCTCATACCACGGCCACCACCGCCGGCAGCTGCCTTTAAGATAACAGGGAAACCGAATTCTGCTGCAAGCTTCTCTGCTTCTTCTTTACCTGAAAGAGGCTTTTCTGTACCAGGAATTGTAGGAACATTGCAGGCTAAAGCCATTTCCTTAGCTGAAAGCTTGTCACCCATCATGTCTAAGATATCTGACTTAGGTCCGATAAACTTAATTCCTGCCTTCTCACACTCTCTTGCAAATTCAGCATTTTCTGCAAGGAAACCATAACCAGGATGAATTGCATCTACGTTATGAGTCTTAGCAATATCGATAATTCTCTGGATATTTAAGTATGCTCCAAGAGGGCTGTAGTTATCTCCGATAGGATATGACTCATCCGCCTCCGTTCTGAAAAGTGCATTTATATCCTCATTTGAATAAATAGCAACTGCAGTAAGTCCCAAATCGTGACACGCTCTGAAAATACGCATCGCAATTTCACCACGGTTTGCCACTAAAACCTTATTAAATTTTTTTGGCATTTGAAAATTCCATCCTTTCTTTCTCAATTAAGATAATCTATAGGTAAAAACACCATTACTATCTACTTGATATATATACTTGTAGATTAACAGAATTTCTTAAAAAAATAAATATCTTACAGTAATAAATGTGTTTTACTTAAAAATATTATGTATTTATTTGGTTTAACTTGTATAATATTAGCATATTTAAATAAATAAGACTATATAACGGAGCATATTATGACTAATAATGATTTTTGTAAAAAAAACATACTTCAATACCTGGGAAATGATCATCCTGAACTGATTTTTTTTGATTCAATTGACTCCACAAACAACTATGCAAAGGAACTTATAGCAAAAAATCAGGCAGTTGACGGAATGTGTATCTGTGCTGACGAGCAGACTGCAGGACGTGGCAGACAGGGCAGACCATTCTTCTCTCCTCCTCATTCAGGAATATATTTTACATTAATAAGAGATGTAAATAAGATGCAGGATCCTGTAATACTAAAAACAACAATCGCTGCCTGTGTGGCTGAATACGAAACCCTTGCAGACGTTTTAGGAGTACATGCATCAATCAAATGGGTTAACGACCTCTTCTATAATGGAAAGAAAATTTCAGGTATCCTTACTGAAGCAATCGATAATTTCATTATTATAGGTATCGGCATTAACTGCAGTACATCCAATTTCCCTACTGATATACAAAATGTCGCAGGTGCAATAGAAAATGATTCAGAGGATGAGAAAGAATATATCGACAGAAGTAAGATTGCTGCCACACTCTGGAAGAAGTTAATGTACTGGACTAACAGAACGAGTTCAAAAGAATTAGTTGATATATACAGACAGCACTCTTTCTTAATAGGAAAAAACATTACATTTACAATGGGACATACAGAGCACAACGGACTTGTTGAAAATATAGACGATGACGGCGCCCTTGTTGTAATAGATAAGAGCAATGGTGAGAAAATGATCCTTAACACAGGAGAAGTACATTTAACTTCCTGGAATTAAGAATCGAAATAAACGGAAGCAACTGATACGGATATAACCGCATCAGTTATAAGAATTAAGTTCAGACACATGACTGTATCGAAAGGTAACAGATTAAAACATATTCAGGCATAAAAAAGCGAGGTGGCTAAAAGCCCCTCGCTTTTTTATTACGCATTGTAATCTAATTCTTCATATTCGTGAGCGTCGGATGTTAAATCTTCCCATTTTTCCTCTGATGCTGCGAGTACAACTCTCCAAGAATCTCTTTCAGCCTGGCTGTTAGCATGGCTTCTGTAGTATTCTTCATCCTGAGCACCAGCCTTAGCTTCTTCTAAGTCTGTGAATTTTTCGCAGTTCTTGATGCTTGCATCATTTACATTCTTACGAAATACATAATAATACATCTAATACCTCCCATTATAAGCCCTTAGGCCTAATTAATTATTCTGTGATATTATAACATATATTTAACATTTCCCAAACACTAATTTATATTTATAAGGACAAATCACGTCCTATACTATATAATTATTTTTTAAATATAAAAGGAGGTTTTTTATGAATTTTAAAACTGCATGCTTAGCTTCCATGGCGGCCGTTTCATCGGCTGTTATACTATCAGGATGCAGCGCCAATTCTGTCCTTGAGACTCCAATTAAATCAGAGGGATTTAAGCTGGATACCATAGTCTCAGTCAGCTCCTATGACAATGTGGACAGTCAGGTTATTGATAATGCTTTAAATATATGTGATACATATGAGGAAATGTTTTCCATGTATAACGAAGATTCATTATTATGGAAGATAAATCACAATATCACTAATGAAATGCCTGCTGAAATGGGGCAGATGATTGACGAAGCTCTTAAGTACTCATCCATGAGTGACGGAGCATTCCAGATTTCCATCGGCAGTGTGTCAGAACTTTGGGATTTCACAAACAAAACTGACGGCTCAGATATCCCTTCTAAAGAAGCAATTGAAAATGCTTTGCAATATGTGGACGACAGCAAGGTGTCAGTTCATCCTAAGGACGAATCCAATCCTGAAGGAACATGGGTTATCAGTAAGCCAAGTGAGACAAAGCTGGATCTTGGAGCCGTATCCAAGGGATACATAGCCGATAAGATAAAGGTTTATTTACTGGAAAATGATGTAAATCACGCAATAATAAACCTGGGTGGAAATGTTCTCTGTGTTGGAGGCAAGGGTGACCAGCCCTTTAGCATAGGTGTACAGAAGCCATTTGGTACAAGCTCCGACACATCGGCAGTGGTAAGCATTACAGATATGTCCGTTGTATCTTCAGGAACATATCAGAGAGGCTTTACAGGCTCTGACGGAAAATATTATTTTCATATTCTGGATGCAAGAACAGGTTATCCGGTAGAAAATAATCTTCTCCAGACAACAATCATATCTGGTTCTTCATTTGAGGGTGACTGCTTAAGTACACTTACATTTACCCTTGGAATGGATAAGGGTATGGAATTAATTAATAAGACAGAAAATGTTGAAGCCATTTTCATAACAGATGACTATGGACTTCATTATTCTGATAACGCAAAAAGGCATGTAAAAGAATGAATTTTTTTAGATCAATCGCAGGATATATCTTTCTTATTTTCTATATGATTATAAGCTGGTTATTCCTTCTTCCTATCGGATATTTCGTAGGAAAGTCAAACAAAGAAAAGGGACAGAGATTTGCCGTTAAGGTTATTAACTGGGGCTTCTCATGTCTGTCAGCCCTTGCGGCCAAGGTAACCGTAAAGGGACTGGAAAATATTCCAAAAGATGAAACTGTTGTATTTATGGGTAACCACAGAGGATACTTCGACGTAATCATTACATATCAGTATCTTCCATTCCTTACTTCAATCATTTCAAAGGATGCATTGAAGAAATTCCCTGTAGTAAGTAACTGGATGTCACGTTTAGGATGTCTTTACTTAGAAAAGGACAATCCAAAGCAGAATCTCGGCACAATTCTTACAGCCATTGATTATATTAAAAATGGAACAAACATGCTCATCTTCCCTGAAGGCAAGAGAAGCTTAGGCGAAGGTGTAGATACATTCCAGGGTGGAAGCTTTAAGCTCACTCAGAAAACAGGCGCACGAATCGTTCCATTTTCAATCACTAATACAAGGGAAGTCTGGGAGAGACAGTTCCCATGGCTTAGCCGTCAGAAGGTTACACTTGAATTCCTTCCTCCAATCAGCACAGCTGAATTGACACGAGATGAGCAGAAAGAGCTTCCTGAAAAGGTAAGAGTTATTGTTGAGGAATCATTCAGAAAGAATGGCGGAAAGTAATCTTTTCAAACATGCACTTTTATTAAACATTGTTAATATGATATAATCTAAAATTAGTTATTTTATTTAGATAGTATTTATTATTTTAAGGAGATTATTTATGGACTTGTGGCTTATAATACTTCTTATTGTTGCCGGTTTCGTAGCTTTTCTTTTAATCTTCTACTTCGCAGTTGTAAGACCAAGACAGAAGCAGGCAGATGAACAGCAGGAACAAATTGATGCAACAAAACAGTCGGTTACCATTTACGTTATCGGAAAGAAGAAAATGAGAATTTCCGAAGCAGGTTTCCCTAAGGCAGTTCTTGAAACAACACCTGCAAAGTACCGCAATCGTAAGGTAGATATCGTTAAGGCTAAGATCGGACCTCAGATTGTTTCACTTGCAGCATCACGTGAAGTGTTCGATATTATTCCTGTTAACACAAATGTTAAGGCTGAAATTAGTGGTATTTACATTGTAAATGTTCATTCAATGAAGGGCAACAAGCCTCTTGAACAGCCAAAGAAGAAAAAGAAATAATTCATCATTATGAATATACAAAAAGCCATTGTACTGTAATCCGTATTACTTACGGTTTTACATACAATGGCTTTTTTGTTTTATACGGTGAATTTTCTTGCTTTATTGCCTGTAATAATATATAACGATTTATAATTATATTTTTAAAGACCATTCAAAAAGCGAGGACAATATGGAAAGAGATTTATCATTATTAACAGACCTGTATGAATTAACAATGATGCAGGGATATTTTAAGGAGAAAAAGGATAATACCGTAGTATTTGATGTATTCTACAGAATTAATCCATTTGGAGGCGCATATTCCATATGCTGTGGGATTGAGCAGATGGTGGACTACATCAAAAACCTTTCATTTACTACAGATGATATAGATTATCTTAGAAGTACAGGATACTTTGACGAGGATTTCCTTGCATATTTGTCTAATTTTCATTTTTCAGGAGATATATACGCCGTTCCTGAAGGTTCGGTAATTCTCCCAAGAGAGCCTATTGTTAAAATCGTTGCCCCTATTATTGAAGCTCAGCTTATTGAACCCGCTGTTTTAAATATTGTTAATCACCAGAGTCTTATAGCTACAAAGGCTGCACGAATCAAATATGCCGCAGGCGACAATGCCATTCTTGAATTCGGACTAAGAAGAGCTCAAGGGCCTGACGCAGGTATATATGGTACAAGAGCCACTTATATTGCAGGATGCAGCGGCACAAGTAATGTTCTTGCAGGCAAAATGTTTGACATACCTGTACTTGGTACTCATGCTCATTCATGGATTATGTCATTTGAGAGCGAGTATGAAGCATTTAAAACATATGCAGAAATATATCCCGACAACTGTACTCTCTTAGTAGATACATACAGCACACTCCGTTCTGGTGTACCAAATGCCATTAAGGTATTTAATGAAATGAAAGCAAATGGCATGGACATGAGCAAGTGCGGAATCCGAATTGACTCAGGTGACCTTGCGTACCTTACAAAGAGAGCCCGTACAATGCTTGATGAGGCAGGATTAACTGAAGTAAAAATATCTGCTTCAGGCGATCTGGATGAAAACCTTATTTCATCACTTAAGGATCAGGGTGCTCAGATTGATGCCTGGGGTGTTGGTACAAGAATGATTACTGCAGATGATAATCCTTCATTTGGCGGTGTATATAAGCTTGCCGCAATTGAAGAAAATGGAGAATTTACTCCTAAGATCAAAATATCTGAAAACTCTGCCAAGATTACTAACCCTGGAAATAAGTCATTATACAGAGTTTACAACAACGAGGGAAAAATCGTTGCTGACCTTATTACTCTTGAGCATGAGACATATTCTGAGGAAGATGATTTACTTCTCTTCGATCCAACCGAAACATGGAAGCAGACAATTCTTCACAAGGGAGAATATACAATAAGGCCAATGCTTGAATCTGTATTTAAAGCAGGTGAATGTGTATTTAAGGCACGCCCTGTAAAGGATATTCAGGAATACTGCAAAAAAGAGCAGAATACAGTCTGGGAAGAATCTAAGAGACTTCTTAATCCTCATATTATACATGTGGATTTATCAAGACCTCTCTATGACATGAAGCAGGAACTTCTCAATAAATACGGTGAAGCTCAGCTTAAATACAGCAGAAATAATTAATATGTTATTAACCCGGTATTTTAAATTCAACGATAATAACTAAATAATAAAAAGCGGTGAGTATGCTCACCGCTTTTTATTATTTTTATATGGATACATTCAATCCAAAAATTAAATCATTGTGATGTACCTGCAAAGCAGCCTGCACTGATTGTAATTCCAAGCAAAAAGCGGAAGTAATAGTCTCAAAAGACTCTTATCCGCAGACTTGCTGTTTTGCTACATTGCGGCTATTTTATTCAGATTTTTATTAGTATTTTTATACTGAAAATTATGTAAAATTTCATAGTTATTTTCTTATGCAGTTATATAATTATTTTTTATTTACATCTGTCGCGATAATTCTGACATAGTGTCATGACAAATGTATAAAAACTGCACAGCTTTCGAAACAGTGTTACGACAAGTGCACAAAGATCAATACAGCTTTCGAAATAGCACTATAACAAGTGCACAAAAAAACGGCACAGCTTTTACTGCACCGCTTCTTATCTATATAAATTCGGATAATAATTAACCTTCAGATATTGTTCTTTCAATATCCTTTTCCTGATTAGTAATATGTTCTCTTATTAACTCACAGGCCTTTTCTTTATCGCCATTTTCAATATATTCGATGAGCTTGTTATGCTCTTTAATTAAAGTCTTATGTGAAGACTCATTTTTAATATATTCAAGACGATATCTGTATAACTGCTCTCTTAAGTTATTGAGCATCTGCATAAGACGAAGGTTATTTGTTGATTTGTATATAATGTCGTGGAATCTTACGTCCGCATCAACTATACCAAATACATCACCTGACTCTACAGCCTTGTCAAATAACTTATTGGCTTCCTTTAACTGTATAACCTGAGACTTACTGATTCTTTCACATGCTAAAGCTACCGCAAGATCCTCAAGTGTAGTTCTTACCTCAAGTACGTCACGCATATCCTTTTCTGTGATACTTGCAACCTCAGCACCTCGTCTTGGTATCATCTTTACAAGACCTTCAAGCTCAAGCTTTCTTATAGCCTCTCTTACAGGAGTTCGGCTTACACCAAGCATATTGGCAAGCTGAATCTCCATAAGTCTTTCACCTGGCTGCATTTCGCCCTGTAAAATAGCCTGTCTAAGCTTAAGAAATACCACTTCTCTGAGCGGAAGATTCATATTGTCCTCTATTTTTGCATCTTGCATAAAAATTCTCCTAAAAAAATTCAAATGAACAAAATGTCCATAACATACTGCCTGATTATGTAATTGTATTATGTATACATTAATTAAGAACTACATTATAACAACTCAGTAACATAAATTTCAATATTTGAATATTCCGAATTTAATTTATCTGCCACATTTTCTGCTTCGTCCTTCTTTTCAAATATGGCAAATATTGAAGGACCGGAACCGCTCATCATTGTTTTTACAGGTCCATTCTCATCGATACTGTTAATAATATCTCTGATTACCGGATGTTCGTTACATATAACATTTTCAAATGTATTAGCCATGTATGGAGCAATAGCTGTAATGTCAGAGCTTCCCTCTTCCAGAATACTCTTTATAGCCAGTACATCCGGATGAACATTATCTGTTCCATTATCAATGGCATTGTAGGCTGCACCTGTTGATATGCCAAATTCAGGCTTAACAAGAAGTACATATGCCTTATTTATGCTTTCAAGATGCTTGAGTTTTTCACCTCTGCCATATGCATATGAACATCCGCCAACTATACAATAAGGAATGTCAGATCCTATAGATGCTCCTATTGCAAGGAGTTCCCTTCTGCTTAAAGCATAGTTATAAAGTTCGTTTAAGCCCTTTAAAACCGCTGCCGCATCTGTACTTCCCCCTGCAAGTCCTGCACTTACGGGTATATTCTTCTCTATATGAATATCCACGCCGCCTGTTTCAATCCCTTCCTTCGAAGCTACTTCAAAGAAAAGCCTGGCGGCTTTATATGCAAGATTGGAATTATCACATGGAATATTTGCAGAATCAGATGATACGGTAATTTCATCGGAATCATTAAGTGATAATGACACAATATCGTGCAATCCAATCTGGTTCATAATCATACGGACATCGTGATATCCGTCATCTCTTTTTTCACGCACATCAAGAGCAATATTTATTTTTGCATATGCTTTTTTCTTTATCATGTTCATGTCTGTCACCGTTCTGCAATTAATTGTCCGTAAACAGCCGCATTATCTGCAAATGATTAGTTACACTTATTCTTAATGAACTCTGCTAAATGCTCCGCCATTTCACGGCATGTCACATTGTCCTTTGCCTCTACCATTACACGTACAAGAGGCTCAGTTCCACTCTTTCTTACCAGTACACGACCGTCACCGGCAAGGAGCTCCTCTGTCTTCTTAACTTCTGCAAGAACTTCTTCGTTCTCCATTGCCGCATTCTTGTCAGCAACCTTTACATTAATAAGTATCTGAGGATATTCTTTCATTCCGCTTGCAAGTGTTCCAACAGACTTCTTAGATGCTATTATAACTTCCATTAACTTAATGGCTGTAATAAGACCATCTCCTGTTGTTGCAAACTTTGAAAGGATAATATGTCCTGACTGCTCACCGCCGAGTCTGTAATCATCCTTCACCATAGCGGCATATACATTTTTATCACCTACATCTGTAACAACGCAGTCGATACCCTCTGCCTCGAGAGCCTTAAAGAAACCAAGGTTAGACATTACTGTAGCTACAACAGTGTTGTCCTTAAGTGTTCCCTTTGACTTCATATACTTTGCATACATGTAAATGATGTGGTCACCTGTAAGGATATTGCCATGCTCGTCAACAGCAAGACATCTGTCAGCATCACCGTCAAATGCAAGACCGATATCAAGACCTTTATCAACTACAAGCTTCTGTAATGCTTCCATATGAGTTGATCCGCTGTCTTCATTTATGTTTAAACCGTTTGGTTCAGCATGAATTACATATGTATGTGCGCCAAGTGCATCAAATACTGCCTTTGCAAGTGCCCATGCACTACCGTTTGCCGCATCAATACCAACCTCGAATCCCTTGAATGAATATTCAGCAAGGCCGATAAGGTATCCCATGTAACGGTTTCTACCATTTACATAGTCAACTGTCTTACCGATGTTATCTTTGAGAGCAAATGGAATCTCAATCTCACCGTCAAGATACTTCTCGATCTGATCTATAACATCCTGGCTCATTTTCTCGCCATCACTGTTAATGAGCTTAATTCCGTTGTCATAGTAAGGATTGTGACTTGCAGAAATCATGATACCGCAGTCAAATTCATCAACTCTTGCTATGTATGAAACACTCGGTGTTGTTGTAACGTGAAGAAGGTATGCATCTGCACCTGAAGCAACAAGTCCGGCAACAAGAGAATATTCAAACATGTAGCTTGAAAGTCTTGTGTCCTTTCCGATAACTATGTGTGCTTTCTGGTCCTGCTTATCTTTTCCAAAATACCATCCGAGAAATCTACCAACTTTATATGCATGCTCAACAGTCAGAGTTACATTTGCTTCTCCTCTGAAACCGTCGGTTCCAAAATATTTACCCATTATATGTCCTTATTTTATATGTCTTTATTTCTACTTAAAATTAATTTTCTTCGTATCCGTTAGGGTTGTTTTTCTGCCAGTTCCATGAATCAGCACACATTTCTTTAAGAGTCTTCTTGCCTTCCCAGTGGAGCTCTTTCTTTGCCTTGCTGGCATCACAGTACATATTCGCAATGTCACCTGGTCTTCTTTCCTTTATTTCGTAAGGAATATGTACACCTGTAGCTTCCTCAAATGCCTTTACAACATCTAATACAGAATTGCCCTGACCTGTTCCAAGGTTGTAAACATCTACACCGTGAACAACCTCAATATCACTCGTCTGACCTTCAGGTACAACACCGATTCTCTTAAGAGATGCCACATGTCCCTTTGCTAAATCTGTTACATGGATGTAGTCTCTTACACCTGTTCCGTCCGGAGTATCATAATCCCCACCGAATACATTGAGCTTCTCAAGCTTACCAACCGCAACCTGTGTAATGTATGGCATAAGGTTATTTGGAATACCATTTGGATTCTCACCTATTCTTCCACTCTTATGAGCACCGATAGGGTTGAAGTATCTGAGAATTACAGCATCCCACTCTTCGTCCGCATATTCCATATCACAGATAATATCTTCAAGCATGGCCTTAGTTCTTCCGTAAGGATTTGTTACGGCTCCCTTAGGGCATGTTTCAGGGATAGGAATTTCTGCAGGATCTCCGTACACTGTTGCAGATGATGAGAAGATAAGCTTCTTAACTCCTCTTTTTCTTAACTCATCAAATAATACGATTGAACCTGAAACATTATTTTCATAATACTCTAAAGGCTTTTTTACAGATTCGCCTACAGCCTTAAGTCCCGCAAAATGGATGCAGGCTTCTATAACATTGTCAGCAAATATTTCTTTGTAAATGTCTCTGTCCGCAATATCTCCGTCATAACATGGAATCTTCTTGCCTGTTATTTCTTCAACTCTCTTAACAGCATTAGCTGATGTATTTACAAAGTTATCTAATATAACTGCATCATATCCGGCCTGGATAAGTTCTACTATAGTATGAGTGCCTATAAATCCGGCACCTCCCGTAACTAAAATCGCCATTTATAATCTCCTTTACATATACTGTTTAATTATATAATACATTTAATACAAGGGCAAAATCATTCTTAATTAAACCATTGTAACAATCAGGCTCTTAGGGATGTTAATGTAGTGTAATCTGCCATCCCTTGGAACATTTTTAAACAGACTGTTTAAAGTATCCTTTTTATCTTCAACAGCCTTTATCATTCCTCTGATTCTTGTCACTTCATCATCACTTCCGTAAATTAGTATTTTTCGTATATGTCCCGCATCTTCCACTCCACTGCTGACATACATCTGACCACTGTACTTCTGCGGATTTACTATTAGTTCAATATCACTGTGGGAAGTATCTCCCAGTTTTTCAACAAATACCCCCACATGAGGAGAGTACATATCAGGCATGTTGTCCATTACATACTTTGATGATTCATTAAATCCTGCTGTGTGTCCGCTTATAACATTTACATAGAGCATTATTCCCGTAATGGCGATTGAGAAAATGACCATCGCCGCCTTGTAAAATGTCTTTACCACATTCATGGTTCCAAATGCCACGCCACATATAACCATAGGCATTACCCAGAGTGAATATGCAGAAATATAGGTATTATCATCCATATAAACCGCTATAAATGAAAATACCCCAAGCATTGCAACCATTCCGATAAGATAAAATATATGTTTCCAGTTTTTTTTAACCAGATTGAATATGGTTATTATTACAAAGAATATAAGTGCAACGGGTATATAGCCGAGCAGACCGATATTTAGATCAAAAATATATGAAAGAAATCTGTCTGCATAATATTCCGTTCTGATAGCTGCAAAGAGACTTCCATTTGACATATTTAACCCGACACTTAAATCCAGCGATAAGAGTATTAAAAAAAAGCTTACAATTATATATATGAGCCCAAGGACATATCTTCTGCTGTGCATATGAACGCACACACCCACTATAGCCGCATATGTGCCCATAATCCATACGGGAGCTGACATAAATAATAACGCCGGTGATATAAGTGACATTAACATTCCTATATTCTTTACTGCTCCGCTGCCCTTGCTTCTGAATCCCATAAGAAACAGGGTAAACATGTAAATAACAGCATTGAAAAAGTCAGCCTTCATATATATGCACAATGGAATGGCTGCTATTAGTAAAATAACCCTGAACCATGCACTGTTCTTACTGTTTTCTTCCATAAAACTTCCTACATTGCCAATTTATTCAAAAAATCATTGCAGATCTGCAATGCCGTATCACCATGTTCTCACATAACGTTCCGAAACTGCACACCCGCAATGATTTATAAAATCAGCTTATCATTTTGTCATATGACCATCTTTTAATCTTAAAATGGTTATTTTTGTTGTATCTTTCCTTAAGTTCAAATAACTGCTTAATATATTCAAGAGTTACCTTACCTGAGAGCTTGGATTCTCCCTCTGTTCTCTGATGGAACTGATATGGAATCTCGATTACCTTGCTGTAGTTACCCATAGCAAGAACTTCAATCATAATCTTCCAGCCGATTGGCTTAAGCTCAACATTGTCAATTACGCCCCTGCGGAACATAAATAATCCACTTGTTGGGTCTGTAAATTTTCTAAGGCATGGGAGGATAACCTGCCCCATTTTTCTTGCTGTTCCTGATACGAACTTTCTGTATGCATTAAGTCCGCCGTCATTACCACCAGGAATAAATCTACTTGGAACACATACATCCGCTCCGCCAACAACAATAGCCTTATACATGTACTTTAAAACAATCGGTGGGTGCTGTAAATCAGCATCCATACATGCAATATAGTCTCCTCTTGCAATTCTGAATCCATCAAGAACGGCAGTTGCAAGTCCGCTCTTATTTTCTCTGTGATAAAGTCTTACAGAAGGATACTTCTTTGATACTTCTTTGATAATGTCAGGAGTATTATCCTTACTGTCATCTACAAATATTATTTCATAATTAATGCCTTCAAGAGCTTCATCTATCTGGCTTACCAAATTTTCTATATTGCCACCCTCGTTGAAGGTTGGTATTACAACTGAAAGCAAATCGCTCATTTTTTATTGCCCTTACCTTTTTCAATTTACTTAATTTTATTCAATTAATAATACAACTATGTAACAAATTTGCAACAAATTATTTTAACAGATTCATTGCAGCATTAAGCTGTGCATCTGTACCTGCGTTCTTATCATATTCCACAACAACGTCAGGTGTAATACCTGTACCATGCCATGTTGTGCCATTTGGTGAACGAAGCTCAGCATCTGTATATACTAAACCACTTCCGTCAGATAACTTTTCAATCTTCTGCGTGATTCCCTTACCAAATGTTTTAGTTCCTACAATCTTAGCCTTGCCAAGATCCTTCATTGCAGCTGTCATAATCTCAGCTGATGATGCTGTATTTTCATTTACAAGAAGTACTACAGGTACGTTAACCGCATCTGCATTTGTTCCTGTAAGCTCTACCTTGGAACCGTCCTTAAATACCTGTGTGCCATAAACACCTTCAGGCATAAGTGTGTCCAAAATCTTTACTGAAGATGCTACAAGACCACCTGTATTATCTCTTAAATCAATAATAAGACCTGTCATACCCTTTGATTCAAGATCTTTAACTGCATTTGCAAACTGCTCAGATGTAGGATCTTCAAAATGAGTTACTGCAATATATCCGATTGTTGTGCCCTCAAGCATTGTGCCTGCAGCTGTTGTAGTTGTAAGCTGAATTCTTGTGAGCTTTACTGTGTTAGATTCACCATTTCTGCTGTAAGTAACATTTACTTCACTGCCTTCTTCTCCACGGAGATTATCAACAGGATTCTCATCAAGGTTAGTAATGTCATTACCGTCAATTGCAGTAATTACATCACCTGCCTGGATTCCTGCCTGAGCTGCAGGAGAATTTTCTTCAACAGATGAAACCTTAAGACCTGTACCCTTTTCATAAGATACTCTTACACCGATACCACCAATAGCACCTTTATATGATGACATAAGCTGTGTATATTCATCAGCTGTGTAATATGTTGTGTATGGATCACCATAAGCACTTACATATCCCTTATACATGGCATCCTTTAATGCTTCAGGATCTACATTGTCAGAGTAGTAGAAGTTCTGCATCTTATCCTGAATCTCTGTAAGCTTTGTAGTTCCATCAGTATCTCTTCTTGTACCATCCGCATTGAACTTATTAAGAGTAATAAATCCCATGTTTAAGAAAACGATAAATATTATCGCTGCAAATCCAAGTGAAATAAATACACCGGCTGTAACCGCAAGAAAAACATTTTTATTAGTCTGTCTCGCCATTTTCTGAAGATCGGATTCTTCATCTTTTTTATAATCCGGCTCCATGTTATCAAAATTCATAAATGTCTCCTATTCAAAGAGATAGGGCTGTTGCCACTATATGCTTCTATATGCAACAACCCTATAATATTTTAAACGTTTGCGTGTTTTCTTAACGCAAAGAAACTTCCAAGGAATCCGATTGCAAGTCCGAGTACAAGTGATACCGGAATGAGTACCGCAAATACCTGACCTGCAGGAAGGAATGTAAGTATGCTGCTAAGTAATGAGAACTTAGAAGCAATTGCCCCGATAATATTGTTGTATAAGAAATACAAAATAGTAACAGGAACTGCCGCACCAATCAGACCAATTGTAAGACCTTCAACGAAGAAAGGTGCTTCAACGAATCCGTCTGTGGCTCCGACATATTTCATAATTGTAATTTCTTCCTTACGTACGGTAATACCAAGAATAATAGTATTGGTAATAAGGAATATAGAAACTGCAAGTAATATGATAATGATTGCTACGGATACATATCCAACAATCTTAGTCATACTTGAAAGATTTCTTGCAACTTCATCAGATCTGTTAACCTGTCTTACTCCGTCAATACCTTCGATATATGTAACAAGCTCTGTCTGCTTTGATGTATCGTTAAGGTATACAGAGTATGATGCTGAGTTTGCAAGAGGGTTATCATCCTTAAAACCCTCTGCTAAATACTCATATTCACCGAAGTATTCAGACTTATAATTTTCCCAGGCTTCTTCAGCTGAAGTATAACTGATTCTGTCAACTGCACTCTGAGTCTGAATCTCTTCGCCGATTTGTTTGATTCTTTCATCAGATGTATCGTTATCAAAGAATACTGTAACAGCAACCTGACTTTCTGCCGATTTCATCATATACTGGAAATTGGCAAGTATTGAATAGAATATTCCGAAAAGGAATATACATGCCGCAATTGTGGCAATAGATGCAATGGAGAAAAGCTTATTTCTACGAATATTCTTTAGTCCCTGCCCTATTAAATAAAAAAACGAACTAATCTTCATAGAAATAACCACCCTGTTCTATATCTTTTATAATCTTACCCTTACTCATAGTTAAAGTTCTCTTCTTCATTTCCTGTACGATATCCAGGTTATGAGTAACAACGAGAACTGTAGTACCCTGCTTGTTGGCAAAGTCTAAGAGTTTCATAATCTCATCTGATGTAACTACGTCAAGGTTACCTGTAGGCTCATCACAGAGGAGAATTTTAGGTCTGTTAACAAGTGCTCTCGCAATTGCAACTCTCTGCTGTTCACCACCTGATAATTCCTTAGGATTTGATTTGTACTTATCCAGAAGGCCTACCATTGAAAGCATCTTAAGAACATTTTTCTTAATGTCCTTTGCAGGAGTCTCTATAACCTTCTGGGCGAAAGCTATATTTTCAAAAACAGATCTGTCGTCCAAAAGACGGAAATCCTGGAATACTACTCCTATGTTTCTTCTGATATACGGTAATGTTTTTCTTGTAGCATCGTTAAGAAGCTTCTTGTTGATATAGATCTTACCTCTGTCCGGGTCAAGTTCTTTAAGGAGAAGCTTCATAAGAGTAGACTTACCGGATCCACTCTTACCTACTACGAATACAAATTCACCCTCCTGAATATGTAAACTGATGTTACTGACACCAGTTACATCTCCGGGGTACTTCTTTGTAACATTTTCCATGATGATCATTACTCATCCCCCCAATGTCCTGTTTTGTTCAGTCGCATATAAATCAGCTTGGCCAATTTAAATCCGACAGCATCTTCAAACTTCTTAATATCAAGTCCGGTTATACCTGATATTTTATTTAATCTGTAAATCAGCGTATTTCTGTGAACATACAGCTGCTTTGCAGTTTCTGATGTATTAAGGCTGTTCTCAAAAAAACAATCAATAGTTGTATTGAGTTCATCGTCCAAAAGATCAAACACCTTCGGATCAATGGTTCTTTCAAGAAACAGTCTGCATATTTCTTTAGGTGTTTCGCTTATGATAAGCTCAACCCCCAGTTCATCATATGAAATATATTTTTTGTTTAAACCTAAAGATTTGCAACATTTTCCTACGGCTTTCGCCTCTCTATATGAAAGTCTTAACTCCTCTGCATTATTACTGCATCGTCCGTTAACCACTCTTTCATATGAACATGCATATTCGTCTTCTATGGCAAATAAAAAGAATTCAACATCTCTATAAAAAGCCTCATCTTCCTCAGCATCTCCCATAATGACAAGGGAATCCTCTATAGAGCAGATGTATCTGTCCTCTGATGTGCACCAGAGCTTTTTGAAAATATGATACATACCGTCTATTTCGGAAGCATCCATATAAATTATGGCGATACCTTTTTTAGATAAAGGATTAAATCCGTATTTTTCATACTCTGCAGAAATATTTTGTGAAAGAATAGTATTATTTAACAATTCCTTTGCAAATGTATCCCTGCCGTCAGTACATTCATATAATATGCAGAGCTGTTTAATGTATTCCAGAAGAGTCATGGAAAGATTCTCCGGAACATCCCCCTTTATAAAAAGTGCCCTTTTAAAACCGTTGGGCGATTCAATGGGGTATATCTTCACATCGCCATCGGAATAATCTGTCATATCCGATGTGAAGTTGCTGAATTCTTCTGTCGCTTTCGATAAAACATCCTTATCGGGTATGAAAGTGTTGGCTGATATTACTCCGCCATCTTCTAAAATGGCTGCATCAATGTCATTGACTCTCTTAGCCATTTCCAATGTTGTCTGTAATAAATACTTAGATAACATAACTCACATTCCCTCATAAAAAACGACCTAATATATTTTAAAGCATAACAGCCATAAAATAAAGTAAAAACACTTTTAACAGGTTAATTAATGTTAAGAAAGTGTAAAAAGCGTGCGCTATACCACATTCAATGTAATGTACAACGTAGTGCATGACAACGCAGCGCATGACAGCGCAACGCAGCACATACACTACGTTGCCATGCTTTAGAGCGCTACAATTACATAACTGTACATAACTGCAATGCATTCGATCTCTAATAATACATCCTTAGGTAATCTTGCAACCTCAACACATGAACGTGCCGGGAATGGCTCCTTGAAATGCTTCATGTAGATTTCGTTAATCTTACCGAAGTCATCCATATTTTTAATAAATACAGTTGTCTTGATAATCTTATCTACTGCAGATCCTGCATCCTCAACAAGGTTGCAGATATTTGTAAATGCCTGCTCTGCCTGCTGCTCAATAGTATCAGCAATTTCACCTGTTGCAGGGTTAATTGGAATTACACCTGATGTATATAACATTCCGTTAACTTCAATAGCCTGTGAATATGGTCCGATTGCACCAGGTGCTCTGTCTGTCTTAATTACTTTCTGCATAATTATGCCTCCTTTAATTTGATCATTTCAGGTCCAAGTTCTATTGTTCCATTCTTGTATAAGTGACCAATGGCTCTTTTAAATGCACCCTTGCTCATATTAAACACTCTTTTAATATCATCTGCATCTGACTTATCGCCATATGGCATAGAACCGTGTTCCTTTAATTTTTCAAGAATCTTGGCTGAGTCATCATCTATCTGGATGTATGCCTTCTGTCTGAGTGAGACTGTGTACTTTCCGTCATCTCTGACAAATGCAACTCTTCCGTGAACTTTATCACCAATCTTTAAATCGCTTCCTGCCTCTCTGATAGGTATCATTCCATAATACTTATCATCAACGGCAACGAACACTCCGATTTCCGGATTAATTCTTATAACCGTTCCGGAAACTGCAGAATCTTTTACATACCCGCCGCCTGTCTTTAAGTTGTTATAAACATACATGGTTGCTGCAGGACGATATGACTTATCTAAATAAAGCATAACAGGGATTACTTCACCCTTTTTAACCTTATAAATCTGCTCCTTAAACGGAAGAAAGAGATCCTTATCAAGTCCCCAGTCAAGAAATGCTCCGATATCTGTAACATCAGTTACCTGAAGCATTGCAACGCTGTCTAATTCGATCTTAGGTGATTTAAGGGTAGCTGTGTATCTGTCCTTTGAATCAAGGTAAATATACACGTCTACAAGATCGCCTATTTCCACGTCCTCAGGGACTTCCTTATTAGGTAAGAGAACCTTGTCCGCTTCATTTCCCACATATAAACCCTGCTCCATTCTTTTAAATGCAGGCAGTTTTTGTCTTTTACATAACTCTATCATTTTAAATCCTTTATCACTCTATTAATATGGAAATATCACACCCGTAATAACCCATATTTAACCATTATATATTAATATGAATTTAAATACATTGTTTTTTACGTGTTTGTATTTATTTAATAATTTAAAAATATAAAATTAGGTATTGCATTTAATTTTATCTTATTATATAATTCCATTTGTTGCTAACGAGATTAGCTTATATATTGGGCTTTCGCCAAGCGGTAAGGCACTGGATTCTGATTCCAGCATTCGGGGGTTCGAATCCCTCAAGCCCAGCTCTTAAAACCACAGCCGACGGCTGTGGTTTTCTGTTCTATATATGTTTTTATGGAGATGTACCCAAGAGGCTGAAGGGTTCGGATTCGAAATCCGATAGGCGTCGCAAGGCGTGCGGGGGTTCAAATCCCTCCATCTCCGTTAAAAGAAAATCCTTACTTTAAATACAAAAACACCTCCTATATTTAGGAGGTGTTTTTGTATGTTCAGGCTTGCACTTAAGCTTATTCTTATTCTTATGCTTAACCCTATACTTATATTTATGTTTCAGATTCAGGATTGTGCTCAAGCTTCCGGTTCTGCCCCTGCTTCTTCCTTTTCAACCCTTATTGTTTTAACTCTGAAAACAAAATAGAACAGGTGGCATATCCATACATTTTTAGAAAAAATGTGTAACGTACATTTATTTTTCAGCACAAGCAGATAACAATTGTATTTGCTTATATCTATTTGCACTAAGTTTAAAACTTACCAAAAAAGGGGGTTAGTCCCTAGGTACTAACCCCCTTTAAAAATCCCTTATTAAATGATGGCACTTAGCGAATGGATTATCTCTTGATGTTGAATGCCTTAATTCCAGGATAAACAGCTGCATCACCGAGCTCTTCCTCTATACGGAGAAGCTGGTTATACTTAGCTGTTCTCTCACCTCTTGCAGGTGCACCTGTCTTAATCTGGCATGTGTTAAGTGCTACTGCTAAGTCAGCGATTGTTGTATCTGCTGTCTCACCTGAACGGTGTGAAGAAATTGCTGTGTATCCGTTAGCATGAGCCATCTTGATAGCTTCAAGAGTCTCTGAAACGCTACCGATCTGGTTAGGCTTGATAAGAATTGAGTTACCGCAACCGAGTTCGATACCCTTTGCTAATCTCTCTGTGTTAGTAACGAATAAGTCGTCACCTACAAGCTGAACCTTGTCGCCAAGCTTGCTTGTGTAAATCTTCCAGCCTTCCCAGTCTTCTTCATCAAGACCGTCTTCAATTGAGTAGATAGGATACTTGTCGCAAAGGCTTGCCCAATGCTCAACAAGTTCAGCAGATGTAAATGTCTTTCCTGATTTAGGAAGCTTATACTCGCCAACCTTACCTGTCTTCCATTCACTTGATGCTGCGTCAAGCGCAATAACGAAATCCTTATATGGCTCAAAGCCTGATTCCTTAATAGCATCTAAGATGAGTTCGATTGTTTCTTCATCACTGTTCATATCAGGAGCGAAACCACCCTCATCACCTACAGATGTTGAAAGTCCTCTTGACTTAATGATAGTGCCAAGCTTGTGGTAAACTTCACAACACCATCTGAGGCCTTCTCTGAAGCTCTCAGCTCCAACAGGCATGATCATGAATTCCTGAACGTCAACAGTGTTAGCTGCATGAGCACCACCGTTTAAGATGTTCATCATTGGAACAGGAAGTCTGTTACCGTTAGATCCGCCAAGGAACTTGTAAAGCGGAATTCCAAGTGAAATAGAAGCAGCTCTTGCTGCTGCGATTGAAACTGCAAGGATAGCGTTAGCGCCAAGCTTTGACTTATCCTTTGTTCCGTCAAGGTCGATCATAACCTTATCTACAGCGTATGTATCAGATGCATCCATACCAACAAGTGCATCTGCAATAACTGTATTGATGTTTTCTACAGCCTTAAGAACACCCTTACCAAGGTATCTGTTAGGATCCTTATCTCTAAGTTCAAGTGCTTCGAATTCACCTGTAGAAGCACCACTTGGAGAAGCACCTCTTCCAACTGTTCCGTCTGCAAGGATTACCTCTGCCTCTACTGTAGGATTACCTCTTGAGTCTATAATCTCTCTACCTATGACATCTACAATCTCAAGCTGATCAAACATGATAAATTTCTCCTTAAAATTAACATTAATACGGTATTCAAAAACAATCATGAATACTAAAAATATTTTAGTTATAGAACTACCATTTTATGATAATTCAGTTCACATTTCTTTTCAATATATTTCAAAATATTAATAATATTTTTACTAATATATATGTGTATGAATCACACATTACATAAAAATAATGATATAATGGAAATAAGTATGCAGATAAGCATTTGCATTAAGGACTATATGTCCAAATATATTTTAAGGAGATTTTTATTATGGCAAACAATCCTATAGTTACAATCAAAATGGCAGACGGAGACATTATGAAGTTAGAGCTTTACCCAGACAAGGCTCCTATCGCAGTTAACAACTTCATCAGCCTTATCGAGCAGGGCTTCTACAACGGCCTTACATTCCACAGAGTAATCAAGGATTTCATGATTCAGGGCGGATGTCCAAAGGGTAACGGCACAGGCGGTCCTGGATACTCAATCAAGGGTGAGTTCACAGACAACAATGTAATGAACGACCTTAAGCATGAGAGAGGTGTTCTTTCAATGGCAAGATCATCTTCATACAACTCAGCTGGTTCACAGTTCTTCATCATGCACAAGGATCAGCCATACCTTGACGGAAAGTATGCTGCATTCGGAAAGCTTATCGAAGGCGAAGACGTACTTGACAAGATTGCAGGTGTTTCAACAAACCCAATGGACAGACCTAGAGAAGATCAGGTTATGGAAGAAGTTACAGTTGAAACATTTGGTGTAGATTACCCAGAACCAGAAAAGATGTAATTTAGCTTGTTAAGAAAGGAATATTGTTATGTTATCAAATGCAAAAGAGATGATGAATAAGGCTGTAGAGGGCAAATATGCTATCGGCCATTTCAATATCAACAACTTAGAGTGGACTAAGTCTATCCTCCAGGCAGCTGAGCAGATGAAGTCACCTGTTATCCTTGGTGTATCTGAAGGTGCAGCCAAGTACATGACAGGCTTCAAGACAGTTGCAAGAATGGTAGATGCCATGGTTGAAGATATGGGCATAACAGTACCTGTTGCTCTTCACCTTGACCACGGTACATATGAAGGATGTCTTGCTTGTATCGAAGCAGGCTTCTCTTCAATCATGTTCGACGGTTCATCATATTCAATCGAAGAAAATGTTGAAAAGACAAAAGAGCTTGTACGTATCTGTGCTGAAAAGGGCATGAGCCTTGAAGCTGAGGTAGGTGCAATCGGTGGTGAAGAAGACGGTGTTGTAGGTATGGGTGAATGTGCAGATCCTGAAGAGTGTGCTTCTATTGCAGCTCTTGGCGTTGATATGCTTGCAGCAGGTATCGGTAACATCCACGGTAAGTATCCTGAAAACTGGCCTGGTCTCCGCTTTGACGTTCTTGAAAATGTTAAGGCTAAGACAGGTACATTACCACTCGTTCTTCACGGCGGTACAGGTATTCCTGAAGATATGATTAAGAAGGCAATCTCTCTCGGAGTTGCTAAGATCAATGTTAATACAGAGTGTCAGATTGCATTTGCTGAAGGCGTTCGTGGTTACATTGAAGCAGGTAAGGACTTAGAAGGTAAGGGATTTGACCCAAGAAAGCTTCTTAAGCCTGGCTGTGAAGCAATCGTAGAAAAGGTTTGCGAAAAGATTAAGCTCTTCGGTTCAGATAACAAGGCTTAATTAAAGGATTTTTAATGGCTAAATCAAAAAAGAAAAGTAATGTAATATTAATTATTATTATAATTGCATGTATTGCGGTTGCCTCATATTCCATATTTATGCTTGTTAAGTCCTCTCTTGAATATAAACACGTGGATGACGTGAATAATCAGGTTATGAACACTATCGTAAAAACTGAGGAAGATGAGCCTGAATCATTTACATTTGATTTCGAAGCCGCTAAACAGATTAATCCTGACACTTTAGGACTTCTCTATATGCCGTCACTTGATTCCAAGCTTCCTATTGTAAGTGGCCGCGACAATTACTATTACCTCCATCATGCATTTGACGGAAGTGAGAGTATCGGCGGAACCGTTTTTGAAGAAGCAGGAATTAAGGACGGCATGGATGCAGGTCACATAATCCTTTACGGTCATTACATGAGAAACGGTTCCATGTTTGGATCTCACAAGGAATATAAGAGTGAGGATTTCTACAAAACGGGTAATAACGACACATTTTATATCTACACAGAAGATTCCGTAAAGACATATAAGATTTTCAGTGTGCATAACACAGCTTCAGACAGTGATATATATACATTTAACTTCTCTAGCGATTCTTATATGCTGGAATTTGCCAGCCGCTGGCAGAAAGAAAGTCTTTACGATACGGGAGTTGATATTTCCAATACAACACAGATCGTAACTCTTTCAAGCTGTGAAGAGACAGATTATAATGAACGTCTTGTTATACAGGGAGCTTTGGTAAATGAAACTCCTGTAAACGGAAGCACCGTTACAATACAATAAAAAAGAATGTCCCTCGTTTAACGAAGGACATTCTTTTTTTGTGTTGTCTTTTATTTTTATTAGTTATGTATCAATATAATGCCTAACCATAATATGCTAAACCATATAATACTATAGCATTGTATGGTTTAATATTCGTCTTATGAAATCTTCTGATTATACAGGATATACAAGGTTCTCAGGCTTTGGATCTGCGAGAACTTCTTTCATGTACTTTCTCATGTAGCATTTTGCCCACTCAAGGTTGTTATCAAGGTAGTTACCACAGTCTCTTGCAGTAGCTCCTGGAATTTCTCCCTCGAAGTTAATTACGAATTCAGCACCCTCTCTGATTACATCCACGATGTCCTTAGATTCAAGGTCGCCTGCGAAAATAACATAGAATCCTGTTCTGCATCCCATAGGTCCGAAGTAGATTGTCTTATCTGCCCATTCCTTATTATTTCTTAAAAATGTTGCAAAAATATGCTCTACTGTGTGGATTCCTGCTGTATCCATAGGCGGCTCAACATTTGGTCTTGTTACTCTTAAATCAAATGTTGTAATTACGTTGTCACCAACGTGATCCTTTCTTGATACATAAATGCCCGGAAGTAAATCTAAATGGTTTACTGTAAAGCTTGCTATTTTTTTCATATGTGCCTCCTGTGTTGTCCATATAATCGAACTTTATTATCTGATTACCGGATATTAATTGCTTTATTATCTGTTTTCATGCGTCAGACTGATTCAGCAACTCACTGCTTAAGCTGTCTTATCTCACAAGTCTTACGCTCTTGCCATCTTCTGAAACTTCAAGTCCCTTAATATTTGAAAGGTACTTTCTCAATGTGGCATATCCAAATCTCTTAACATTAAAGTCAGGATAAATCTCTCGGATTTTCTTACCTATCGCTGATAAATCCACATTTTCCGGACCAGACTCTTTTACAAACTTAATGATTGAGTTGTTAATACTTGTTTCAAGATATTTATCTCTCTTAATTATGACTCTGCATTCACTGTGAGCCTTAACCAATTCTAATACATTTGTCTCCTTTATCATAGTTGCAAGCTTTGAATATCCGTAATTACGCACGTCAAAGTCAGGATATAACATTATAAGCTTACTGCCGACTTCACCGAGATATGTATCCCTTCCCTGATTGTCATTTTCTATGATTATGCCGATGATAGCCTTAATAATCTTTTCCTTAGGCATAATTTTCGGCTTTCGTTCATGTGCCTTAACCGGTTCCACAGACTCATGTTCATAGACATACTCAGAATTTCCATCTGAATTATCCGCTGTATGGCTTTCATGATAATTCACACTATCATCGTGAATATATTCATGTTCTGCAGATTCTTCTGCAACTCCTGATGATATATCGTTATCATCGTCCAGCTCAGGGATATTTTCATTATTTTTCTTTGCCACTTCAAGATTAACGAATCTTGTACATGTTCTTTTAAATAATTCCTGGGCATTACTGAGCCCCATTCCGATAACTTCCTTGCCTGCTTCCTTAAGTCTTGTGGCAAGCTTTGTAAAATCTCCATCATTTGACACTATACAGAATCCGTCAACATTTCCTGTATATAAAATGTCCATGGCATCAATTATTAAAGTAATGTCAGTGGAATTCTTACCCTTTGAGTTATTAAACTGCTGGATTGGAACGATTGGATATTCTGCTATGGTCTCTCTCCAGCCCTTAAATCTTGGGGATGTCCAGTCACCATATACCCTTTTATATGTGGGATCACCATATTTTCTTATGATTTCCCTCTGAATTGTACTCATATATTCAGAAGACACATTATCTCCGTCTATAAGCACAGCATATTTTTTATTATTCATTGTCATACCTTGTAAACCCTGTCCTTATATGTCTTTAACTCATCTACATACATTTTTCCAAGCTCATTAAGAAGTACGTCTGCACGCTTAATATATCCTATGGTCATTATTTCATCTGTTTTAAATGGTACAGCAGTGTAACCGTCACCATTTAACTCGTTACAGATGATACCTGAACATAATGTATATCCGTGAAGCCCCTGCATTAAGTTAAGCATTGTTGCTCTGTCGTTAGCCTTAATCACCTGTCTGTAATCAAGGGTACTGAGAACCTCTTCCGCAAAGTAAAATGAATTCTGATTTCCCTGTTCAAATGAGAGACAAGGGTAATCTGCAAGATCCTCAAGACTTACTATTTCTCTGCCCGCAAGTGGGTGATCTGCTGAAATATAAGCAAATATTGAACAGTCAAAGAGTGGTGTAAATTCAATACCTTCTCTTCTTAAAATCTTGCCGATAACATCTCTGTTAAAGTCGTTCATGTAAATAACACCAACTTCACTCTTTAACATTTTAACATCTTCTATAACTTCATATGTCTTTGTCTCTCTGATGGCAAATTCATATTCATCCATACCGAAGTTCTTTACGATGTGCATAAATGCCTCAACCGCAAATGAATAATGCTGTGTAGACACACTAAATTTCTTTCTGAGCTGTCTGTTTTCAATATATCTGTCATCAATAAGCTTGCTGTACTCAAGCATCTGTCTTGCATAACCTAAAAACTCTTCACCCTCAGCTGTAAGGATAATTCCACGGCTAGAGCGGATAAATATCTGGATGCCGATTTCATTTTCCAGTTCTTTTATTGCACCTGAAAGACTGGGCTGAGTAATAAACAGAGATGTGGCAGCCTTATTTATGGATTTGTTGTCAGCAACCGCTGCAACATATTTTAATTGTTGTAATGTCATATTTTATCCTTTTTCGTCATATTCATCTAAGAAAGAATGGTACTCCCCGTTCTTTTTGTAAGCCACTAAAGTGTCAATATTTACATTTTCCGTACTCTTGAAAATGTTGCTGTCCACATATGGATTAATTACCTTCATGGCTTTAATGAGATTCTTTACTTCAGCTCTCTTGGATGTATCCGCAATATCTCCGATTGTAGTATTTAAGCTGAATTCGCTCTGGCTCTTAACTCCGGTGCAGGCCTCTGTAAACTTACATGCACAGTTTAAGAATGTAAGCTCGTTATAATCTCTCCAGTGGATGATATCTTCTTCCCTGACAAGGTAAAGCGGTCTTATAAGTTCCATTCCCTCGAAGTTTGTGCTGTGAAGCTTAGGCATCATTGTCTGAATCTGTGAGCCGTAGAGCATTCCCATAAGAGTTGTCTCTATTACATCGTCGTAGTGATGTCCGAGTGCTATCTTGTTGCAGCCAAGCTCTTTAGCCTTTGCATAGAGATGGCCTCTTCTCATTCTTGCGCATAAATAGCATGGTGACTGCTCTATTGTATAAACCGCACCAAATATTTCCGAATCAAATATCTGAATTGGAATTCCGAGAAGTTCGGCATTTTCTTCTATTTTCTTTCTGTTGGCTTCAGTGTAGCCCGGATCCATGGCTAAAAATACCACTTCAAATGGGAATTTGTTGTGTCGTTTTATTTCCTGAAAGCATTTTGCAAGGAGAAATGAGTCCTTACCGCCTGATATACATACGGCAACCTTATCTCCCTCTTTAAGCATTTCATATTCATTAAGAGCCTTTGCGAATTTGGAAAATATCTTCTTGTGAAATTTCTTTCTTAAGCTTAACTCTATTTCATCGATTGTTTTCATTAATTGTCCTCTCTGGGGCAAAACCGTCAAAATTAAACTGACGGGTGTTTTTAGTTCAGTTATAGAAATTATATAATATAGTTTATACTTATAACAATGAATTATTGTGAAATTTAAACTATAATCGTTCCTCATTGTTATATAAATTGTATAATTGATTTTATATGGTATATTACTTTTATTACTTTTAATAGTATAGAGATATATCAATGTGGGATACCGCCGCAAATGCTGCAGACAGTGTAATGTCCCACAGATAATATCCTACATGACGAAACAAACTACAGGAGGTAAAAATGCTTATTGCTTTAATCACAATTGCACTTTTCTGGATTGTAATCCGAATACTCCTCTTCTTTTTCACCTTACCATTTAAAATACTGGGACTTATATTCAGTGTTCCGGTATTTCTCATAATAATGATTCTATTGATTATTATGCTTGCAACTTCATGTTGAATATAAATAAAACAGGGCTGTAAAGAAATTCACTTCTTTATAACCCTGTTTTTATTTATCTGACGGACTTATCTGACTTTTTGTTGTGTTATTTATTTTTGTTATTTATTAGTTGTCTAACCAGAGAATGGCTTAATCAGAGAATACTTCAACCACCAATCGGCGGGCGAACATCTATGAAATTCAATATTAATTCAATACTGTTTACTCATCTAACGAATGAAATTTAATATTAATAAATTAATATTAAATTCTCACAATTAAGTAAAACGTAAGTTTTACTTAATAATTAAATTTATTTAATTAACCCACTATCCTTTAACAATATCTCCAAATCAGTTCCCTTAACCTTATTCATTACAACTGCAAGCATTGCTTTTTCTTTAAGTGACATTTTAATTTCATTAACTGACTTCTTATCAATTGCATAATATGCTGCACGGAGTAACTGTCTTACATCATATTTACTTCCCCATACTTCAGGAACGCCACGGTCAACATTAAGTAATGTATATACAGCTTCCATACCTGTACGTATTGAATATTCTGTTGTAAATATTGTGTCACGAGGTGTTTCAGCAAACTGTCCAAGGAATGCGAAGTTAACTGCGCCTTCAGGTACAACATGAGGACGGTCTTCATTCTTTCTTGGCTGGAAGAATGCATTGATATAAGGCATAAAGCATGTAGTTGTATTGCAGGCTTCAGCTGCTAACTTTTCAATTTCACCTGAATGTACACCGATATGATAGAGCCATTCACGGCAGACCTCTTCCCCTGTACATTCTCTCATTGGCTTATTTACATAAGTTCCAGGTCTGTCTGTATGTAACGCATAGAGCCATACTAAAACCTTGTCCTTATCCTGAGACTTGAACTGTGGCTGACGGTTGATTGTCCATGAGAGATACCAGTCATCAACACTGTCCTTAACTGTTACGATACCACCTGTTGTAACCTTACCTGAACGAGGATCTCTCTTGCAGATGTCCATAATATGGCGGATAACTTCTTCATCTGATGTTTCAACAGTAGCACTCATCCAGTTAGTAGCTTCGATGTCATTACAGAATGCATCAGGATTACCAAATTCGCCATTTTCAGCCTGTGCAGCAATGGCTTTCCACATATCCCATGACTCACCAACACCATTCTTAAGATTGTTTAAATCAGGTGCGTTGTTCTGATCACCATAGCATGAAGAGTCTGTACAACAGCCGTTTGTAATAAATACTAAATCATTTTCTGTTAAAGGAATTGATTTTTCTTCGTTATCCTTAACGTAAATGATCTGGCTTGCTACCTTCTTATCTCCTACAGTTTCAATGATTACGTTCTTAACATCAATACCATATTCAATCTTAACACCATGGTCACTGAGATATTTTACAAGTGGCATAATCATGCTTTCAAACTGATTGTACTTTGTAAAACGGAGAGCACTGAAGTCAGGCAGACCGTCAATATGATGAACATAACGGCAAAGGTAGCGCTTCATTTCCAATGCACTTGACCACTTCTGGAAAGCGAACATTGTCTGCCAGTAAAGCCAGAAATTAGTTGACCAGAATTCCTCAGGTAAAACATCAGATATTTTCTTACCTTCCAGCTTCTTTTCAGGTGTTATAAAGAGATGAGAAAGAGCCATTGCTGACTTCTTATCTAAGTTAAATTTCTTATCTGTATGTGCATCTTCACCACATTTAACAGTAGCACGGCACATTGAGTAGTTTGGATCGTGCTTATTTAACCAGTAGTATTCGTCCAATACTGATACATCCGGCGTTTCAATAGACGGAACATCACGGAATACATCCCACATAATTTCGAAATGGTTATCCATTTCACGGCCTCCACGCATAAAGAATCCCTTTGTTATATCTTTACGTCCATCGCAGCTTCCGCCTGCAAGTTCAAGTTTTTCTAAAAGATGAATATTTTCACCCTTCATCTGTCCGTCACGAACAAGATAAAATGCAGCAGTAAGTCCTGCAAGTCCTGTTCCGATAATATATGCGGACTTGTTATCAACACCCTCCGGCTTTTCCGGATGGGCAAATAATTCATAAGTTCCTGAAGAATAATACATAATAACGACCTCCTGCTAATTAGTATACTTTTATGATATACCTCCGAAAATTTAAAACAATAAACAAAAATCACCCCGAGATAAATAATTTATCATGGGGTGGATGTTGTATTAAAATTTATCAAAACCGTGAAAATGATAAAACCGGGCGCTAACCCGCAACCAATATACTCCTAATCGGGTTATAAATCCGTCTTTCAAATCAAAACACGTGTTGCTTACGCCACATATGAAAACATAAGTAAGATTGCTTTTACGTCACACTTTAAATCTCTTTAGTGCTTCAGGAATAGTGTCCTTTATCAGTATTGCAAGGCGATCAACAATTTCTTCAGGATCAGGCTCCATGTCATCCTTTATCCAGTCCAGCATAAGTCCCATAAGAATATAGGAATATATCTGTGAAATAAAGAGCTTGTCATCTTCTGTGACATTTGTATTCTGTGCTTCTTCATTTATTACATTCAGCACTAGGTTGTTTACAAAAGGCTGTAAATATTTCTCAACCTGTTCCCTGTGAACACATTTATACACATTCATAATAAATGGCTTGTTCTTCTTTACTTCCTCAAATATCTGCAAATAGCCCTGCTGCCATGTTTCATAGGTCTTATTTTCCTGAAGCGCCTTTCTGGCACCTTCGAAACATGACCATTCCACTAAATCGTAAATATCCTTAAAATGATAATAAAATGTCATACGGCTGATTCCACAGTCATCAGTAATATCACTGATTGTAATTTTATCCAGAGGTTTTTGCAGAAGCAGATTCTTTAAAGAATTCTCAAGGGCATATTTTGTAATTTGTGACACAAACAACCTCCTTCATTTAAACATTTTATATCATCACTCTGTGTCTTTTATTTTTTCTCTTATATAATTTTTCACTTCATTTACACAGTCTTCCAGCTTTCCTGAGTTATCAAATGATGTACTGATACTACATTTCTTAAGATTCTCATCGCTGAAGTCTTCCTCATCCGCCTTAAGTCGTCTGTCTATTTCCTTAAGCTCTAACTCGGATAGTGTACCGTTAAGTCTGAAATGAGATCGTTCTCTTCTTGTATCCATATCCGCGGTTACATATACAGGAATTGTATTTTTGGTGCCGTAGTAATTTACATATTTAACATAGGATTCCAATGTCCCTATTGTTATGAAATTGCGCTCAGGAAGGATTTTCTCACCATCAGCATCGGTTGTGCTTATGTTGTCATATGACATATACTTCCATGGGCCATAGGCTGTGTTGTAGGTACGCATTTCAATAAGGCGGTCCGACTGCTCAAGCTCCATGGCTTCCTCGTCAGTTATAAAATAATATTCTCTTCCCTCTTCTTCTCCTGGGCGTATGGGTCTTGTTGTGTAGAGCGTAATAGGATTTAATGACAATTTCTCATCCTTTAACAGCTCCTTTAAAATTGTATCTTTACCCGATCCGCTTTTTCCAAGCAAATAAAATATCATATACTTCTCGTTTCTTTTAATAATCTGTTGTTGATAAATATATCATAAACAGGCAAATACCCACAAATACAAAAAGCGCCGCAACTAAATGCAGCGCTTTTTTCCGGTCAGATGAAATTTAAAATCTTATAGTTAACTTTATCACCTGATAAAGTTAATATCATCTCTTGATAGATTCAATATAATCAACCTTTAAATCTGTATCCTACACCCCAGATTGTTTCAATGTACTGAGGATTAGATGTATCAGCTTCTATCTTTTCACGGATTTTCTTAATGTGAACAGTTACTGTTGCAATGTCACCGATAGAATCCATATCCCAAATTTCTCTGAATAACTCTTCTTTTGTATAAACATGATTTGGATGCTCAGCAAGGAATGTTAATAAGTCGAACTCTTTTGTTGTGAAGCTCTTCTCTTCTCCATTAACAAATACTCTTCGTGCGGTCTTGTCGATCTTAATTCCTCTGATTTCAATAATCTCATTTTCAGGCTTATTGTTTGTAAGAAGTCTTTCATATCTTGCAAGGTGAGCCTTTACTCTTGCAACAAGCTCACTTGGACTAAACGGTTTTGTCATATAGTCATCAGCTCCGATTCCAAGGCCTCTTATCTTATCAATATCCTCTTTCTTTGCGGATACCATGATGATTGGAATATCCTTCTCCTTACGGATTTCCTTACAGATGTCAAATCCATCCATTCCAGGAAGCATTATATCGAGAATTATAATATCGAAATCTTCTTTAAGAGCGATATCAAGTCCTTCTTTACCATCAGAGGCTAAAGTTACATCGAAGCCTGAAAGTTCAAGGTAATCTCTTTCAATTTCAGCGATTGCATCTTCATCTTCCACTATTAATACTTTACTCATTTAGTCCCCCTCTCTAAACCTGTCATAAAATGCAGATTTACATTTTATTAATCAATGTGTTGATTATATAACATATTTTAATAAAAATATGCTTTTTCTTATAAATATTAAAATAATTTATAGATGATTTATAAAGATAAACAGAAATTACTTCTTTCGTTTAGATTTTCTCTGATTATCCGGCAATGAAAGCTGTTCTCCCTCTTTATATCTTAAGAGATTAATATGGAATGTAGTACCCTGATTTTCAATACTCTCAACCCATATTCTGCCGTTGTGATCCTCTATAATTTTCTTTACTATGGCAAGTCCAATACCTGAACCGGACTGCGGACTTGTTCTTGATTCATCAGTTCTGTAGAATCTGTCAAATATTCTTGAAAGATCCTTTTCAGCAATACCCTTTCCGTTATCGCTTTCTTCAACGTGGAGATAATCTCCCTCATCAAATACGCAGATTCTTATTACACAAGGTCTTTCATTAGACTTATATTTAACGGAATTACTTACCAAGTTATTAATTACTCTCTTAAGCTGGATTGGATCCGCCATTACTTCCATGTCTTCAGTGCAGTTTGTCTTATATTTCAGAGTTATGCCCTGAGCTTCCAGATCCATCTTAATTTCACTTATACAGTCATTAAAATACTGAAGTACATTTATTTTTCTGAACTCATAAGGAATCTTATTGTTATCCAGTCTTGAGAAAAGTGTAAGCTGCTCAATAAGTCTGTCCATATCCTCAGCTTTGTTCTTGATGGTATGGTAGTACTTCATTCTCTTTTCATCTGTTGTGGCAATGCCGTCTATAAGACCTTCCACATAACCCTTAATAGATGTAAGAGGAGTCTTTAAATCGTGGGAAATGTTTCTGATAAGCTCTTTTTCTTCCTTATCGTATCTCTCACGCTCTTCTTTAGATTCCTTAAGCTGAACTCTCATGGCCTCAAAACCACGGGACAGGTCGCCCATTTCATCCTTTGCAGCTGTATCTATCTTAAAGTCCAGATTACCTTCCTTAATATTCTTTGTGGCAAGTTTAAGTTTTGAAACAGGTTTAACAAATGATATGTTAATCCAGAAATAAAGTATAACCGCCGTAAATATCAGAATTTCAATAATTATTATAATCAGTTCGATTATGAAATTCTTAAGCTCCGGTATAACCTCATTCATGGAGGTAATTATGTAAATTGTTCCAACACCTTCATCTGTATGATATTCCACAGCTCTTGTAAGGCACTGATATTTCTGTGCTCTGTAAATACCCGCATTTCCAAGACCTTCTACCACCGTATTCTGTGGAATAATCTCCCTTATTTCATCCAGCTCATAGCCTGATGAGTTATATGTCATATCGCCATTGTATGTAACTACAATGGAAGAGGCTTTTTTTGAAAGCTCTATATTAAGATCATCCAGATATGATACATCCAGAAACTTTTCAGGTGTTTCTTCTGCCACACGACTTATTTCCATATATGACTGTTCACTTACCTGTCCGAGAATCGTAACAGGGGAGTAAATGTCCAGGTATCTCAACTGATAATCTTCCGGAAGACCATATGTGTCTCTAATTATTTTCATCTGGTGTTTTGTTGTAATCTGGAATACAAGCCAAAACAGTAAGATTGGCATTACCGTCATAATCAGAAAGGCTATCATAACCTTCGTTCTGAGCTTCATCAGTTAACCTCCTCTCATTTGTAGTTATATTCAGAAATCTCATATTTTTAAAAATAAATCATTATAAATATATGACATTTCTGAATATTTAAATATTTATAGTTAAAATATATTTAAAAAAAGCCCATCTTAGCGACGGGCTTTAAAAATTATCCAACTTTTAATCTAAACTTCTGAGCATCTCTTTCAGAATTAACTTCTTCTATTAATGCACCGATACCTCTAAGTTTACCTGCAAAGTCTTCATATCCGCGCTTAATGTATACGATATCATCAACTTCTGATATCCCTTCCGCTGCAAGTGCGGCAAGAACAAGCGCAGCTCCTGCTCTTAAATCAGGAGCGATAAGCTTGGCTCCGGAGAATCCTTCAACACCTTCGATATATGCTGTGCCTCCGTCAACCTTTGCCTTACCTCCGAGTCTTGCCAACTCGTCTATATATCTGAATCTGTTTTCAAATACACTTTCGTTAACTATACTTGAGCCTTTTGCAAGGGATAACGCTACAGCCATTTGTGGCTGCATGTCAGTAGGGAATCCCGGATATGGCAATGTCTTAATGTTAGTTGCCTTTAATCTCTCAGGAGCCGGAGCAATAACTCTGACTGTTTCATCTCCCTCTTCAATTGTACATCCCATTTCAATAAGCTTAGCTGAAATTGATTCAAGGTGCTTAGGAATAACATCACATACTGTTACATCACCGCCTGTTACAGCTGCTGCGATCATAAATGTTCCCGCTTCGATCTGATCAGGAATGATTGAATATGTAGTACCATGAAGCTTTTCAACACCCTTGATTCTGATAATATCAGTACCTGCACCCTTGATGTTAGCTCCCATTGCATTAAGGAAGTTTGCTACATCAACGATATGTGGCTCCTTAGCTGTATTTTCAAGGATAGTATCTCCCTCAGCCATGCATGCTACGAGCATAAGGTTAATTGTTGCACCAACTGATACTGTATCAAAGAAAATATTGGCTCCTGTAAGCTTATCTGCCTTAACGTAGATAAATCCACCGGGAAGTATCTCTACTTCTGCTCCAAGCGCCTTAAATCCCTTGATGTGAAGATCGATAGGTCTGCTACCGATATCGCATCCCCCAGGAAGTGCAACCTTAGCTTCTTTATATTTACCGAGCAATGCACCTATAAGATAATATGATGCTCTTATTCTTCTTATGCTTTCGTAGTCAACTGTGTAATTAGATATAGTACTTCCGTCTATCTCCACTGTATGTGCTGCTGTATGCTTTACCTTTGCTCCGATGTCAGCTAATGCTTCTAAAACTACGTTAGAGTCGTTAACGTCAGGAACATTTTCAACTGTTACAGTCTCGTCAGCCATGATTGCTGCCGCCAGTATTCCAAGTACAGCATTTTTGGCGCCGCTTATTCGTACCTCACCTTTCAAAGGTACCTTACCCTTTATCATATAACTGCTCATCTAACTACATTCCCCTCTAAGCACATTGTGCTTCATTTGATAATCCCATAGAGTATAACACTATCATAATAGTGTTTCAACTTTATATGCGGGTAAATCTATCAAGTGCATGCATTATTAATGCCCCATGATCTGCACTTATTCCGTCCTTTTCCACCACTTTGTATTCTGTTTCTTCTAAAAACTTATCTTTATATGTGTATGAATCTACACCTGCACTCAGTTTTATGCCATTTTCCGGATTTTCAAGTGTCAGTAAATATTTTTTATATGTCTTTTTAATTCCACCAACAGTCTCTGTTTTTTCAGAATTTTCGCATTCTTTTACATGAACCGTAAATAAATGAGCATCCGCTGCATCATCTCCGGCTTTGTATTTTATTTCATCAGCATCCAGAATACCTGTATATAATGTGCTGATTACTCTTGTTCTTGGATCTCTATATACATCACCGCAGACACAGACTTCTGTAAGCATGGCCTCAGTACAGCCTGTTTCCTCTTCAAGCTCTCTGTATGCGGCTGTTTTTATATCTTCTTTATATTCCACAAATCCGCCCGGAGTTGCCCACCAGCCTAAAAACGGATGATTTCCTCTCTTTATGAGAAGTATTCGGAGTTCCTTATCAGTGTCCTTACCTGATTTAATGTCACTCATAAATTTTCTCATGGACTCTCCGTCAAATGAATCAAGATCCTCAACTGCAAATATTGCCATATCTACTGTTGCACTTGGGTTAGGATATTTATTGGGATTGTAGCCTTCAAGGAATTCCTTAAGATCCTGTCCCTTTTTATTCTTTTCTTCTGAGCCCTGATATTTATTGATATCATTTTCTGAAATATACATAGACTTCTCCTTACTCACCTAACTTCACCAGCACATTGGCTATTAGTTCCAGATATTCACCGGAGTTGCTTATTTTTGCAATAGGATATGACCACATAAGGCACTTTTCTTCACCATCCAGGAATACAAATGAACCACCTGCCTTTTCACAAAATGCTTTTACACCTTCAATAAATTCAGGCGAAGCATCTTTATAAAAATATGCCGCCGTTGTCCATTTGCCGTTTTTCTTTCCACCTCTGATTTCGGTGATAAAGTTCTTATGGGCCAGCGCCTTAATATATGCAATATTTAACAGATTGATTGTCTCCTTTGGAACCGCACCATATCTGTCATTTAACTCATCAAGCATATCCGTTACATCTTCATATGAAGTAATGTTAGAAATACGTTTATAGATTTCCAGCTTCTGAGTTTCTCTTGTGATGTAATCATTTGGAACATAGGCATCTACGTTGAGATCAATTAATGTTTCATATTCATTTTCTTCAACAGGCTCACCCTTAAGCTTGGCAACCGCATTGTTAATAAGCTTTGTGTACATTTCAAAACCTACTGAGGAAATGAATCCATGCTGTGTCTTTCCAAGAAGATTACCTGCCCCTCGGATTTCCAGATCCTTCATGGCAATCTTATAACCTGAGCCAAGATCAGTAAGTTCCCTGAGGGCGTTAAGTCTCTTAAGAGCAACTTCAGTAACAACCTTATCTCTTTTATAGAGCAGGAATGAATATGAGCTTCTGCCGGATCTTCCCACTCGGCCTCTGAGCTGATAGAGCTGGGAAAGGCCAAATTTATCAGCATCTTCTATGATAATGGTATTAACATTTGCAATGTCCATACCTGTTTCCACGATTGTTGTAGATACAAGTACGTCTATTTCACCATCGATAAATGAAAGCATTACTCTTTCAAGCTGTCTCTTATCCATCTGGCCGTGGGCATATGCAAATGTCACGTCAGGCATCATTTCCTCTAATTCCTTTGTGACACTTTCTATTCCCTGAACACGGTTATTTACGTAATATACCTGACCACCTCGTGCCACCTCTCTTGTGATGGCTTCCTTAACAATCTGCATATTGTATTCTGTTACAAATGTCTGAATAGGCATTCTGTCCACAGGCGGCTCCTCAAGAGTACTCATGTCTCTTATTCCTACAAGACTCATATTTAATGTTCTTGGAATAGGAGTTGCAGAAAGTGCAAGTACATCTACATTTGCCTTGAGCTTCTTAAGCTTTTCCTTATGGGCAACACCAAAACGCTGTTCCTCGTCAATAATAAGAAGTCCAAGGTTCTTAAATGCCATATCCTTGGAAAGTATTCTGTGAGTACCGATTACAATATCAACATTTCCCGCCGCCACTTCCTTTGCTGTAGCTCTGTTCTCTGCAGTAGTGCAGAATCCTGACATGTGTGCAATTTTTACAGGGAATGTGGCAAATCTGTTAACAAATGATAAATACTGCTGTCTTGCAAGGATTGTTGTAGGTGCAAGAAATGCCACCTGTTTTCCGTCATTTACAGCCTTAAATGCCGCTCTCATGGCAACCTCAGTTTTACCGAAGCCTACATCACCGCAGATGAGTCTGTCCATGATTCTGTCGCTTTCCATATCCGTCTTAATATCTTCTACGGCAGAAAGCTGGTCATCAGTCTCCTCATATGGGAACAGCTCTTCAAACTCTTTCTGCCATTCATCATCAGGACCGAACCGATATCCCTTAAGCTGCATTCTCTTGGCATAGATTTCAACAAGATCTTCAGCAATCTTTTCCGCAGATTCGCTGGCTCTTTTCTTGGCATTACTCCATGCCACACTTCCAAGTTTATTGACAGTCGGCTTTCTGTCAGTGTCAGCATTTGCATATTTCTGCAGTACATCAGCCTGTGTAGCAAGAACGTAAATGGCACTGTTGCCCGCATATTCTATCTTTACGTAGTCCTTGTAAATGTTGTCAGTTTTAATTCTCTCAATACCCTTATAGACACCGATTCCATGATTTTCATGAACAACATAATCCCCCGGAACAATATCCAGCTCCGTAATGTCGATATGCTTTCTCTTATGCTTCTTTCTCTTTTTCTCCTTGAAAATGTCATTTTCTGAAATACATACAAATTTATTTTCAGGATATTCAAAGCCTTCACTTAAACCACCAAGCATTACAGCTACGGTTCCCGGAACAAGTGCATCATCATTTGTGGCATTATATGCTCTGACTTCATTGTCAGAAAGTTCCTTGATAAGTCTTTCTTTTCTTGCAGTGGAGCTTGTTACAAGGCAGATTCGATAATTTCTCTTCTGATAACTTTTCAGTTCCTTAAGAAGAAGATCAAATGCATTATTGTAATTTTCTGCTGAAATAGCTCTGATACTTACGGTACAGTCTGTCTTTATGTCGTGGATCTTACTGTCAAATGAAGTAAATATTCCGCATTTTCTTTTCTCAAGAGACTTATACATTTCAGAAATGTTCTTTAAGCCGTGAGTCTGCTGTTCCAGACAGTACCCTTCCGCATATCTGCTCTCCATACTGGATGTATATTCAGTATTTAACTCTTCGAATCGCTCTGAAAGAAGCATTGGCTCAACAAGGGAAATAAGAGTGTTTTCGTCAAAATAATCCAGTAAATAAGATATGTTCTTTTCATAGTATGAAATGAATTTAGGATTTACGGAATTACTCTCCACAATGGCTGAAAGCGCTCTTAATCTGTTACATCTCTCATATGTTTCAGAATCCTTTTTCTTATTATTGTCCCCAAGTTCATCAAGTCTTACGGCAATATCCGACAAAATGTATCCTGCCGCTTCCTGTATTTCATCATCTGAAAATAACATATCCGTTGCAGGGAATATGCGAAGCTTATCTATTTCCGAAATACTCTTCTGTGACTCCGCATTAAATGTTCTTATGCTGTCAACGCTGTCTCCCCAGAGTTCCATTCTTACGGGAGTATCAGATGTCACATCAAATATATCTATAATTCCGCCTCTTATGGCAAACTGACCTGCTTCATTTACCATTCCACAGCGCTCATATCCCATCTGTACAAGCTCTGCAGCAAGCTTATCAGTGTCGATTTCATCATCTATGGATATGTTCTTTATGGATTTCTTATATTTATCCAGTGGAATAAGCATATCCAGACAGGCATCTATTGTTGTAATTATTGTAATTGGCTCATTTTTCTCAGAGCACTCAATATATTTGCTGATACATGCAAGTCGCTTGTACATGATTTCATTGCCATGCATGTCAACGTTGTAAAATATCACATCCTTTGCAGGATAATAGGCCACATTCACACCCAAAAAAGCCATATCATTTGTCATTGATATGGCTTTCTGCTCGTCATTTACTATTATTACGTGAGTATCTGCGCCGATTTCCTGCTTAACAAGCTCTGAAATATGGGCAGCCTGCACACCGGTTAATCCCGTAAAATGCACTGTTCCGTTGCCCTTTAATATCTCTGCACTCTCATTTATTCCGTTGAATTCATGTGTGATATTTAAAAAATCTCTCATAATTACAATCCGTTATACATATTCATTGCAAATCCGATTCCCTTATCCAGGATTGATTCAACTGCTTCTGCGGATAATTGAACGGATTTATCCATTACTTCTCGCTCTTCCTTTTTAAAATGTCCAAGTACCCAGTCTGCCAGGTCGTAGTGTACAGGTTTCTTACCGACACCTACTCTTATTCTCTGGAATTCCTGTGTGCCTAATTCATTTATAAGGCTCTTTATTCCGTTATGTCCTCCGGCACTTCCATGAGGGCGTAATCTTATTTTACCGATATCAAGAGTTACATCGTCATAGATGATAATTACGTCTTCCATATCTAAAGAATAGTAGTCCACAAGGCCTGCCACACATACACCTGAAATGTTCATAAATGTCTGCGGCTTTACAAGCATAACCTTGTCGCTTCCTATCATTCCCTTACCAACAAGACCGTGCTTTTCCATACTTCTGACCGGAATATTGTGCTTTCTTGATAATTCATCAATTACGTCAAAACCTATATTGTGTCTTGTATTGTCATATTCAGCACCCGGATTACCCAGTCCAACTATCAGCTTCATTTTACTCCCCATTTCTGTTTCTTATTCTCATTAAAGGTCGTCTTAAAGGATATAAGGCATACCACAATTTACTGTAGAATCTGTATCCCCTGTCCGTAACCTTTATTGTTTTATTATTTCTTATAAGGCCTGTCATAATTCCGATAACAGCCTCTTCTTTAACATATTCCTTATTAATGCAGTTGTCTCCCAGAATGAGATAACCGTCATCAAGCACATCCACAATACGGTGCATTACATTTTCACCATTCGGGCGCTCAAAAAGGACAACGTCATATTTTTTCAGGCGTTGTCTCATATCTCTTTTTTCTATTATCATTACATCCCTGCCCTCTTTTATAAGGGGTCTCATGCTTACGCCCTTATTGGGATACAGGAAGTTACCGTGCTTTTCTAACTGCTCTCTTATTGTTGTATTCATAAGCTCAATCACTGATAATATCTATCTTAAACTGTCCTCAATAAATTCATATACACATTTTGCCGCGTCCACTGAGTCCGTGCAGTAAATGTTATAAACCGGAACATTGGCTGTGAGTCTGTCTATAATACTTACGGTCTTCTGCATTTTCATAATGTCTTTACTTTTATAGACCTGCTGCATCAAGACTTCCCACATTTTGTTTTTATCTATATTTTCTACCCTGTCTTCTCCTCTGTTAAGCTTGAAAATAAACTTAAGAGGAACTTTTACATTGGTATTAAGTCCCATTTTACCTGACCATGGTGTTCCGTAAATGGTTGCCCCATCCTCATATACCTTAATGAGTGGCTTGTCGTCATTTATCATAACAACTCTGTCACCAAAACACTCCTGCCAATGTCTTGAATGTGTAGACTTACCTACACCGCTGTCAGCTATAAAGATCATTCCGTTTCCGTCAATGGAAATGGATGAACCATGCAGTAAAATAGTATCCCTGTTAATAAGCTCTTCAGCTATTTTTCTATATACAGATACTATTTCCAAATATGAATCCGGATAGTCCTTAGGTATTGTCTGCTTATGAATTCCGTGAGTTTCCTCATATGCTCTTTCAAATGCTATGTCTTCCGGAGTTGTCTCCACAGTGAAGTCAGCTTCACATTCCTCACACATATAGTCTTTGCAGAATTCATAAACAGCCTCATACATAGGCTTTATGCAAATATTTGTATCCGCAATATTAATATAAAAATCGTTCATATTCTCTCCGTTACAAAAAACCTCCAAGCCTTTCGACTTGGAGGTAAGATCTCTAAAAAGAATTATGGATTGTACTTGTAATCCTTCTCACATTCACCCTGTGTATTACATGCACAGTCATAGCAATCACTCTTTGTGATGATATCGCTTGAATCAATGTTAAGGATATCCATATTCATTTCTTCGTACTCTTTCTTCTGCACAGCCGCACCTCTCTGACATCTAATTTTTATTTAAATAGACACGAATTTCTTCGCGTCTTTGCGCACGAAATTCTGTGTATTAATACTTTACTATAATATATTAGAACGGCGTTTATGTCAACTTTTTAGCTATTAATAAACGCCCTGTTTTTTCCCATTTTTACGGGGATTTCAGCATTGTTATTTAATCTCAGTCGCGGTCATCATCACAGTCGCAATCGCAGTCATTTTCCAGGCAGTCACAGTCACTGTCATCGCCTCTTCTTGAATTACCACGACAGTCATAGCAGTCACTCTTTGTGATAATGTCATTTGCATCGATTGGAATAATGTTCATTTCCATTTCTAAATATTCTAATTTCATGCGAAAATCCTCCCCCTGAATGTTTTAATCATAGAGCAATATTTTTACGCATTTGCAGTTCTAAAGAAAATCATATCAGAAAATCTGAAATCCCGTCAACAATCCAGAAGTTCCGATTCTTCCAATGAATCTTCTGTTTCTGACACAGCTTTAGTATCTCCCGCTGCCGCTTCTTTCTTAAGTCTGTCGGCTACGATTAACTCATGAAGAATTGTTCTTTTATTTTCTGATAAGATTTCATCTCTTTCTGAACCTGAACAGGCGTGACTTATCGGACAGTTCTTTAACTTATAGCAGGCAGGAAATGCAGGACATGAGTCACATTCAACACCGTCCTCTTCCCTTTCCTTCCATTCATTTACAACATCCTTATTTATACCCTCACGGTCTATGTGACCTATAGTCTTATCGTCAAGATAGTGTTCACACTTAATAAGAAGACCGTCAGGACTGAATCCGATATGGTTGTCATTATCTGCCATACAGCCTGTTATTCTGAGCTTAAGGCCTGATTTTAAATATGAAGCAAGCCCCTTGTCATTTAACTTATCTGAAAGCTTAATGATGTTGTTAACAAGTTCTTTCTTTAAAGCTTCTTCCTGCTCCATTTCCTCGAAAAGTCCGCCAACATATGCAGTAACCCGGTTGTTTTTTCCGAATTCATCACCGAGAACATCGATAAGTTCATCCATGTCCTTATAGTTATATGCTCCAAGGTTAAGTCGTATGTTAACGCTTATGCCATTTTCTGCCAGCTTATGAATATTTCGGATTACCCTGTCATATGGACGTGAGGAAATGTCTTCATTTACATACTTTCCTGCATGATTGTAAATGTTGGAATCATTTTCACTGTAATAATTCTTAGCCTTGTTATATACATCCCTTGTTCCATCAAGAGTGATCTGGATGTTTTTAAGTTTCCATTCGTTTTTCGCCTTTTCAACAAGCTCATCATTGAAAATGTATCCGTTACTTATCATAACTGATGCAAATTCTATGCCTCTTTCTGAAAGGCCGGTGCATATTCTGCTTATAATATCAGGGCGCATAAGGGGCTCACCGCCGAACCAGCTTATTGTAACCTGTCTTCCGTTATGATGTGACTGAATGAAATCAATTATTTTGTCAGCCGTTTCCTCTGTCATGTCATGGAACTTTATTCCATGCTCATAGCAGTAAAAACATCTGGCATTACATCTTGTTGTCGGAAGTATCTTATAGGATGTTATTCCTCTTTTTCTGTTAATAAGCTTGCATGCAAGTCTTATTTCTTCCACAAGTTTCTTTTCATCAAAGTCAACGGGAACCATAAACCAGTGTCCAAGCAGATGTAACAGAAGTTCACCATCTGCAATTGTCTCATGGCCGATATTATTCAAAGCCTTATTTAAAATGGCCTTAATATCAGTATCTGTCTCCATAACAGTTTTGTCATTAGAAGTGTCATTTACAAGCTTAGATAAAAGCGCGGCATCTTCTTCTGATAAATATCTGCCAAACTCGTCAGCCCCTATATGGATAAGTTCACCTGACATATAATTGTTAATCAGAAATCCATCGCCTTTTGGTACAAATACTGTCCATTTTAAAAATCTGTGTGAATTATGTTTATTCTTCTGTGGGCCTGCTATGTCCAGCACTGCCTGTTCAGGAGCTACAACAACTCGCATAATCACTCCTCGATAGCGTCAATGCTTCTTAACTTCTCTAAAACCTTATCTAAATCAGCCTCAAGCTTTTCTACAGGAGCGTCATATGTATCTGCAAGCTTCTGTAAGAGTTCTTCCTTAGTTGTGCCTTCCTTAAGCATATCAACAACAAATGCAGCTGTTGAGTTACTTCTTACGATGCCCTTGAAGTTACTTTCTGAATTATCAACAGGAACCATGATCTGTCCGTCTGCTACCTTCTGAGTACAAAAAGATTTCTTAAGCTTCATAATATCTCCATTCTATAAAAACAATATATTGTTAAATTTCTTAGTCATATGACTTTAATTATATGATAGATGACATAAAAACCCAAACTAATTATGGAAGAATTTGCCACATATTTAATAACTAAACAAATAACTGAAATAACTTTCATTTATATGGAAGATTTCTGAAATTTTTTAGCTTAGATGTGCTAATATATAAGTAATTATCCCTAATTCATATATTGAATGTCCGCTCTTGTATGACCGGCATTTACGGCATGGCCCGGATGTCTTTACACGTACATCTTAAACCGTACGATATGACACATTTGGGTATACCACATACGAATTGGGCAAATACAGTATTTAAAGGTGTTTTTATGTCTAAAAACTATAATCTTGGATTTAAGAGTCTTACCTATCTTACGGCCTGTGCTCTTAATGATAAGACTCCGGATATGGCATTAGTGCCGGATGATGAATTTTTCAAAATTTTTGAACTCAGCAAATTGCACAGTGTAACATCAATTGTGTCATTTGCATTTAATAAATATGACGATTCAAGACTTACAAATGACTATAAGCTGGCATGGGATATGTCTGCAGTTACGGCATTTAAGCGCCGTGCATTATTTGATGCAGAAAGACAGCAGATATGTATGTTCCTTGAACAGAATGGCATCTGGCATATTCCTCTTAAGGGCGTCATTTTACAAGACTTATACCCTCACTATGAAATGAGAGAAATGGCGGATAACGACCTTCTCATTGATGAACGTTACAGAGAAGATATTAAAAAATATATGCTTAACCGCGGCTACAGTATTCATTTTGCAGGTGTTACAAACCACGATGAATACACTAAGCCTCCTGTATATAATTTTGAGTTTCACACAAGACTGTTCCAGTACACATTCAGCGAGAAATTTGCGGAATATTACAACAATGTAAAGACTAAGCTTATAAAGGATGAAGGTTCGGAATATGGGTTCCATTTTACAAATGAGGACTTCTACATTTACATGATGGCTCATGCCTATAAGCACTTTAAAGAGGGCGGAACAGGCATCAGATCTCTTACAGATGTATATATTTTCAATAAGGCATGCGGCGATGTGCTGGACAGACAGTATCTTTCCGAGGAGTTCAGCAAACTCGGCATCCGCGGCTTTGAGATAATGTGCCGAAAGGTATCAAAGCTCTTATTCACTGATCCCGGTAAGACACTTGATGCAATTGAAAATCTCACTCCATCCCAGAGAAGATTTCTTGTGTTTTTATCTTATACAGGGGCATACGGAACAGATGAAGAATTTGTTAAGAGCAAGTTCAAAAAAATTACAGGCAGTGATAAAATGACTTTTGCCAATAAGCTGAAGTATTACAACAGCAGACTGTTTCCGGGCGAAAGCTACTATAAGGAAGCACATCCTGTTTTATATAAGCATAAAATTCTCAGACCTGGATTTCTTATGTACAGAGCCGTTAACCGACTTATAGTTAACAGGAAGAAAATCATTAACGAACTTAAAACCATAAATAAAAAGAAGAAATAATACTTAGGAGATAACTATGAGTGTTTATCAGTTAGATTTAAATAAGCCTGTCCATGTTCATTTTATCGGAATTGGCGGAATCAGCATGAGCGGAATTGCTCATATTCTTCTTGCCAACGGATTTAAAATTTCAGGCTCAGATATGAATAAATCTGCAGTTACTGATGAGCTTGAGGCCCTCGGCGCTACAATCAAGACTCCTCAGAAGGCAGATAATATTACAGATGATATTGATCTTGTTGTTTATACAGCAGCAATTCATCCTGACAATCCTGAATATCAGGAATGTAAAAAGAGAAATATTCCTATGGAGACACGTGCAGATATCCTCGGTCAGCTTATGAAGAGCTACGGCAAGGCAATCTGTGTATCAGGAACTCACGGTAAGACAACAACTACCGCAATGGTTGCGCAGATTCTTATGAGCGCTGATACAGATCCTACAGTATCTCTCGGCGGTATTCTTCCTGCATTTGGAAATATCAGAATCGGTAAGAAGGATGTTATTGCCGTAGAAAGCTGCGAATACACAAACAGCTTCTTATCTTTCTTCCCTACTACTGCTGTTATTCTCAACATTGCACCTGATCATCTTGATTTCTTTAAGGATCTTGACGATATCAGAAATTCTTTCAGACGCTTTGCTGAGCTCGTACCACAGGGAACAGGCAAGGTTGTTATCAACAGCGAAATAGATAATACCGACTTCTTCAAGCCTGAAGGTGTATCAGATTTTGTTACATTTGGTCTTGATTCAAGAAGTGACTACTATGCAACAGATATTGCATACGATAAAAACGGCTTCGCTTCATATACTCTTATCTGCAAGGGTGAAGAGGCAGTTAAGATACAGCTTCACGTTCCGGGACTTCACAATGTTATGAACTCTCTTGCAGCTGCTGCAGCTACTCACATTAACGGAGTTGATTTTAAGAGCATCTCTGAAGGACTTTCACAGTTCACAGGAACTAAGAGAAGATTTGAATATAAGGGTGAGGTAAATGGCGTAAAAATCATCGATGATTACGCACACCACCCTGATGAAATAAAAGCTACATTAGCAGCAATAAAGAATACAGAACATAACAGATTATGGGTTGTATTCCAGCCACACACATACACAAGAACCAAGGCTCTTTTAAATGAATTCGCTGAGTGTCTTTCACTTAAAAATGATGACCATGTAATCATTGCAAAGATATTCCCTGCAAGAGAGGAAGATATCTATGGCGTACATTCAGAAGATCTTGCAAAACTAATTGCTGACTCAGGTTCAGACTGCCAGTGCATTAACTCATTTGAGGATATTGCAGAATATCTCAAGAAACATGCCCAGCCTGGAGACTGCATTCTTACAATGGGAGCCGGTGATGTGTTCCAGGTTGGAGAAATGATGCTTAAATAATACTTAAGGAGATTCTGATGGGAAATATAGCTATTTCTTCTAATAGAAGTAATATGTACACAAACATATCTAATGACTTTATTGATAAATATATCGGTGCTGACGGTACAAACTTCAAAGTATATGTTTATCTCTTAAGTCTTACACAACAGAATATTACTATCAGCTCCCTGGAAACCATTGAGATTGTACTGGGCATTGATTCATTTGCCCTTGAATCAGCTCTTCTCTACTGGCAGTCGGAAGGTCTTATATCAATTTCACTTGATAATAATGAAAATATAACAGGCATTGTTATCAATGATGTAAAGAACGACAGCCCTAAGAGAAGATCATTTACTACAAAATCAATTAACAGTGTTACTTCAGCAACTAATAATACGAATAAAAACTCTGTATCTCCAGACGCTGAGAGAGGTGGAACTGCCGCTTATAACTCATACCAGCGCACATCATTAACCTCTGCAGACAGTTCTGAGGATTTACAGAAACAGAAGCAGTATGACGACATAAAGAACATTGCCATAAAGGCTCTTATGCCTGAACAGGACTCCATAAAGGAAGTTATGTTCTATGCGGAAAAATATTTGGATGTTCAGGTTAACGACTCCAACAGGGAGAGACTTATATCCATATATAACCATCTCTATGGAAATGTTGCTCTTGTGGAACATCTGCTTATATATGGCGCAGAGCACAACAAAAAGAATCTCAGATATCTTGAGCGCATTGCCGTAGACTGGAATCATAACCACATTCGAAACAGTGAAGATGCAGATAATTATCTTAAGAACTTCACTGATTATTACGGAAGGGTTATCAGAGCTTTCGGAATAAGAAACAGAGATCTTAATGATGACGAGCTCGATGAAATTAATAAATGGTACGATATGTTCCATACCAACAGTGACCTTATTATTGAGGCCTGCAACAGAACCATGAGAAGATGTCACGAACCATCCTTCGGTTACACCTATAAAATACTTAAGGGATGGTATGACAACAACGTATCAACCATGGATGATGTTTTAAAGCTGGATATGGAACATAAAAATGAAATGAATAAACAGTATGCCAGATACAACAATCCTAAAAAGGCACCTGCTTCTTCATTTAACTATGAAAACCAGAGAAATAACATTGATTTTGACAAACTTGAGGAAGAACTTATTGCTCCCAAGAAATTCAACTCTGACAACTGATTAAGGAGTAACATATGCCTCTTACAAATCAACAATATAATGCCATAATCCGTCAGTATGACCTTATTCGCATAAAGAATAAGCACATACATGACGACAGGCTTGAGGATGTCCGGACAAAAGCTCCCGAATATGACGAACTCGACAAGAAGATAAGCGAATTATCCGTTGAAGTTTCAAAGCAGATTCTTACTCCCGGCATAACTGAGGAGAAGAAAAAAGAGATTAAAAAAGAACTGGATGAAAATCTTCGCGATATTGAAAATGCCAAAAAAGAAATTCTCATCCGTTTATATAATGATCCGCACTATCTGGATCCTATATACACTTGTTCAAAATGCAAAGATACAGGATATGTGGACAACATTACTGAATACAGTATGAAGTCTCAGTGCGACTGCTTTAAGAAAAAAGCCATCGACCTTATCTATGGTGATTCAAACCTTAAAAACATCACCATAAATGAAAACTTTAATACATTTGATTTAAGCCTTTATCCCGACACTCCTTCTGATGAGCTTTCAGGAGTATCACCAAGGGAGTATATGAGAAATCTTGTTGAAGAGACAAAAAGCTTTGTAAGAAATTTTGATAAGAAGCACGGCAACTTCCTCTTTTACGGACAGGCCGGCGTTGGAAAGACCTTTTTATCCAACTGTATTGCTTCAGAGCTTATTAACAGTGTACACAGTGTAATTTACTTCACTGCAACAGACCTTTTCGACAGTCTCCGTAAGGACATTTCCAGAAACGGATACTACGACGATTCTGCCGATGATGAACTTGGTAGAGAAGACATTACATATTGCGATCTGCTTATAATAGATGATCTGGGAACTGAGTATCCAAATCAGTTTACGATTAACAAGTTTTTCAACATTGTAAATGACAGACTTCTTAACAATAAGTCCACAATCATTTCAACCAATTTATCTCTTAAGGAATTGAGGGATATTTATACGGAAAGAACATTTTCCAGACTTGCAAATCTGTACAATATACGCAAGATTGTCGGCAATGATCTTAGATATGTATTAAGAAATAAACGCCTCTAATCTCATATTGAAATTTTATATAAATATGTACGCATTTATTTGCAAATACCGTTTGACTTAATCATTTATAAAGGTTAATATTTTTTTAATTGATATTCTTGAATAAATTTTGGGGAGGATACATTTTATGCCACGCGATGAACGCCATATTGAAAATATACCTTATGGTTCACTAGGAATTATACCTTTAAAGAGTTGCGCAGCACTCGGCGAAAAGGTAAACAATTACCTTGTAGAATGGAGAAACAGAAGATCAGATTCTACAAACTTAAACGGATACAAGAAGGACTCTTACATTGTTCCTGTTGAAACACCACGTTTCGGATCAGGTGAAGCGAAGGCTGTTATCAACAGCTCTGTAAGAGGTAATGATCTCTTTATTATGGTTGACGTTGTAAACAACAGCCTTACATACAAGATGGGTGGTTTCATCAACCATATGTCACCTGATGATCATTATGCAGACGTTAAGCGTGTAATTGCTGCTGCAAGTGGTAAGGCAAGAAGAATTAACGTTATTATGCCTTTCCTTTATGAGAGCAGACAGCATAGAAAGACAGCCCGTGAATCTCTTGACTGTGCATACATGCTTCAGGAGCTCGTGGCTATGGGCGTTGACAACATCATCACATTTGATGCTCATGACCCAAGAGTTCAGAACTCAATTCCACTTAACGGATTTGAATCTGTATCATGTACATACCAGTTCATTAAGTATCTTCTTCTCAACATCAGCGATTTAACTATCGATTCAGATCACATGATGGTTATCAGCCCTGATGAAGGTGGTATGGGAAGAGCTGTATACTTTGCTAACATTCTCGGTCTCGACATGGGTATGTTCTATAAGAGAAGAGATTATACAAAGGTTGTTGACGGTAGAAACCCTATCGTTGCTCATGAGTTCCTTGGTTCAAATGTTGAAGGCAAGGACGTTATCATTATCGACGATATGATTTCTTCAGGTGAGAGTATGCTTGAAGTAGCAGCTGAACTCAAGGCAAGAAAGGCTAAGAGAGTATTCTGTGCTACAACATTTGGTCTCTTCACTAACGGATTCGAAAAGTTCGATCAGGCTCATAAGGACGGTATCATTGATAAGGTTCTTACAACAAACCTTATTTATCAGCCAGAAGAGCTCCTTGAGAAGCCATGGTATATCAATGTTGATGTAAGTAAGTACATCGCTCTTATCATTGATACAATCAACCATGATGCTTCTATCAGCAATCTTCTTACACCTGTTGACAGAATTCAGGAGAAGGTTAAAGAGTACAACGCAAGCAAAGAGACTATCGATATCGATATCTGATTGTATAATATGCCGTTTAATTAATTACTATGTCTGATTAATTAAATCGTTTTAATATAAAAAGAGGTGCACCCCGGGATAGGATTGAACTGACCCCCAAGTGTTAGACCTTAAAGAGAAGCAGAAACATTCTTGCTTCTCTTTAAGGTCTAACTTTTTGAGGTCACTACAGATTCAGGTGCACCTCTTTTTTGTATATTTTAAATTGTATCGTTTTGTTTATATTTAGAATTTTGGATTTAATATATTTTAAAAGTTTTCAGGTATATAGTTTTATTAGTTTTTGAAGCATGGTCTAAAACTACTGTTTTGTAACTCATATTCTTCCCCCTTACACTTTACATGTCTAAAAATTCTTACTCTTAAGCTTATTTAAATTGTACATTACGGTAATATTTACTTATATCAAGATTGTGTAAAATCCTTGTAAAGCTTTATTAAATTGACAACAATCCATAGATATTTACTGACAAAGGTACTATAATCTACATAAAAAATAACCACTTGGGTGGCTTAATATTACATAGAATGTAGCAGTACAATAATAAAATGAAATTTTGAGGGGCAAAAATGATTTATTCAATAATTGATATCGGATCTAACTCTGTAAGAATGTCGGTTTACCGTATTAATAATGATAACAGCTTTACGAGACTATTTTCAGAAAAGGAAATGGCTGGTCTTATTAACTACATTGTAGACAACAATATGACTGAAGAGGGAATTGATAAAATATGTGAAATATTGGATGATTTTCTTTCCATCCTTTCAAGACTTGGAATGGAAGATTCAATAATCCTCGGTACAGCTGCCCTTCGTAACATTGATAATAGAGAATATACAGTTAATCAGGTATACGAAAGAACCGGAGCAAAGATAAATGTTTTATCCGGCGATGAAGAAGGACGTATAGGCTATCTGGGAGTATGCAATGAAACAAATCTCGATAACGGTCTTATGGTAGATATCGGCGGAGGAAGTGTAGAATTTGTACGAATTGCTGATGGCGATGTATGCGGTTCTGACAGCTACCCTCTGGGTTCTCTCAGCTTATTTAAAAATAATGTTGCAAAAATCTGGCCTACTAAAAAAGAAATCATTGCCATGGAAAATGATGTAGACAAATTACTTTCAGATCCAGGCCTCAGTGACATGCACACAGACCAGATATGCTTTATTGGCGGATCTGCAAGAGCAGTATTAAAGATATGCAACCATATGTATAAAAAACCTTCAGACAATCAGAACATAACAACAAAAGAGCTTAAGGAAATTGTAAGTCTTCTAAAAAGTAAATCAGCGGAAGCAAGAAGTCTTGTTTTAAAAGCATGCCCGGATCGTGTACACACCATAATACCGGGTACTATATTTATAAATAAAATTGTTCAACATACTAAAGCAAAAGATATATTCATAGGTAAATATGGTCTTAGGGAGGGCTATTTATGTCAGAAAATGAAGAAATGATTGATCTTTCTTTTACACAAAATCGTGAGCTGAGCTGGTTGCGCTTTAATGATCGCGTTCTTTCTGAAGCTGCAAATAAAGAAGTTCCTCTTATGGAGAGGTTCAGATTTATTTCAATTTTCACGAGCAATTTAGATGAATTCTTCATGGTACGTGTTGGAAGCCTTTTTGACCTTGCGGCAATAGCTCCAAAGCATATCGATTCCAAATCAGGGTTTACACCTGAGGAACAGCTGGAGAATATCTTCTTTTCTGTAGATCCTCTCTACAAAAAGAGAGATGCACTTTTTACAAATGTTATGAAAGAGCTTTCCAACCGAGGCGTAATAGAGCTTTCATATAACGATCTTACTGATGAAGAAAGGGATTATGTACTTAATTATTCCAGAGAGTATATAAAGCCTCTCTTTTCTCCTCAGATTGTAGATGCCACTCATCCATTTCCTGAAATCGTAAACAAGCTTACATACATAGCTGCTTCAATGAAGGATAAAAATAAAAATAAGCGTGTAGGTCTTATTGAAATCCCGGAATCCGCTCCTCAGATAATAATGCTTCCGGGAGATGAATGCCGTTATATTCGTACTGAAGAATTTATAAAAGCTATAATTAATCTTGTATTTCCATCTTATGAAATTCTGGAAACAATAGTTTTCAGAGTTACACGAAATGCAGATATAACTCTTGATGAGGAAAAATTTGACGACGATAATATTGATATGATTTCTCATATGAAGAAAGTTTTAAAAAAGAGAAAAAAACTTGCACCTGTGAGATTGGAAATAAACGGTGATTCAGAGACTCTTGAGGAAATGCTTACAAAGAAACTTTCTATTAAAAAGCATCAAGTATTTAAGTGTAGCTGTCCTTTGAATTTAAGTTACGCATATTCTCTCAAACCAAAAAGCCGAGACTTATATTATCCGTTATATAACTCCAGATATCCGGATTATCTGATTCCACATGAGTCAATGTGGAATCAGATAGTTCAGCGTGATGTACTTCTCTTCTTCCCATATCAGTCCATGCAGCCATTTTTAGACCTTTTAAAAGAGGCTGCAAATGATCCTGAAGTAGTGTCCATAAAAATGACCGTATACCGACTGGCAAAACATTCCATGATAGCCAGAACATTGTGTGAAGCTGCTGAAAACGGAAAGGATGTTACGGTTCTTATGGAACTTCGTGCACGATTTGATGAGGAAAATAACATAGAATGGGCCGAGGAACTTGAAGAATCCGGATGCAAAATCATTTACGGCAGAGAAGGCTATAAATGTCACTCTAAAATCTGCCTTATAACTAAAAAATCAGGCAACAAGATGTCTTACGTAACCCAGATTGGTACAGGCAATTACAACGAGAAAACATCTACTATTTACACTGACTTAAGCCTTATGACAGTCGATCGCGGTATTGCTGCAGATGCTATTGAATTTTTCCAGAATATGATGATTGGAAACTTAGAGGGTAACTACAATGAATTAATGGTAGCTCCTTATTCAATGAAAACCAGATTATTTGACTTAATTGATGAGGAGATTGCCAAGGGTTCTAAGGGGCAGATTGTGATAAAGGCCAATTCCGTAACTGACAGGGAATTGATTGATAAATTCTCTGAAGCATCATGTGCCGGCGTTAAGATTATACTTATTATCCGTGGAATATGCTGTATTTTACCTAATATTCATGGCAAGACCGACAATGTTATGGTAAATAGTATAGTTGGTCGTTTCCTGGAGCATTCCAGAATATATTCATTCGGAACCGGGGAAGATCAGAAGCTTTATATAGGCTCTGCTGACATTATGACACGTAATCAGGATAGGAGAACTGAGATTGCATGTCCTATAAAGAGTCCTGAAATAAAGGCATTTATCAATCGATATATCCGCCGATCACTTCAGGACAATGTAAATCGCCGTGTCATGCTTCCGAACGGTGAATATGCAATGCCTGATTCAAAAGGAAAGGATCCTTTCGATGTGCAGGAATACTATTTAAGTCATGCAATCCATCTTTCAAAGAGCAAGACTCATGATAAATCTCATCATAAAATTAAATATGAAGCTAAAGATAAAATGCAGGATAAAAAACTTAACCTGAGTTTCTTTGATAAATTCTTCAAGCGCAGCAAGAAGAAATAAAAATTCTAATCACTTAATCAAGATATGATAGTGATATACCAGACACTAAAACTTTGATATATAAAATAAAAAAACCGCTCCATATCGGTATTACGCCGATGTGGAACGGTTTTTTTAGTATCCGTTTACATATTAAACCTTAAAGATTGTATATGTAAATATTAATGTTTATTCGGATGGAATGTAGGAACTATATCCATAATAACAGGTCTTATATCCTCAATCTCACTATATGAGAGAATCTTAAGCTGGATAAGACTGTCATAGAATCTCATTTTATCTTCGATAACAATAGGCTTACCTATATGTATAAGCTTATTTTCAGTATCCTGTAATCCCTCTTCATCCATAAGAAGCTCTTCATATAACTTCTCGCCCGGTCTTAAGCCTGTGTACTCAATATTCATGTCCACGCCTAATGTATAACCGGAAAGTCTGATAAGGTTCTTTGCAAGGTCATCAATCTTAACAGGGTCTCCCATGTCCAGAACGAAAATCTCACCACCCTTGGCATATGCTCCTGCCTGAAGTACAAGAGATACAGCTTCAGGTATTGTCATAAAGTATCTTATGATGTCAGGATGTGTAACAGTAACAGGTCCGCCTGCTTCAATCTGTTTCTTAAATAATGGTATAACAGAACCGTTACTTCCCAGTACATTACCAAATCTTACGGCTACAAATTCTGTTTCAGATGCTTCTGCATACATCTGGACAATCATTTCGCATATACGCTTTGTGGCACCCATAACATTTGTAGGATTAACGGCCTTGTCTGTAGATATAAGAACGAATTTCTCTGCTCTGTATCTGTCAGCCATTTTAGCCACATTCCATGTACCTATAACGTTATTCTTAACTGCCTCATTCGGGCTGTCCTCCATAAGAGGTACATGCTTATGAGCCGCTGCGTGATATACAATGTCAGGATGATACTTTCTGAACAGGTCGTCCATTTTCTCTTCGTTACGGACAGAACCTATAAGTGTCTCAATATGGACATTTGGCATTGTCTTCTTTAATTCCTGCTGTATATCGTATGCATTGTTCTCATAGATATCAAATATTATAAGCAGATGCGGATTGTGTCCTGCAATCTGTCTGCATAACTCTGAACCGATGGAACCGCCACCACCTGTAACAAGTACTGTTTTGCCTGATACATATCCCATAATGGAATCCATATCTACAGTTATAGGGTCTCTTCCTAAGAGGTCAAGAACATCAACATTTTTTATGTCCTTAACATTTATCTCTCCATCGACCATCTGGTATACACCCGGAACACTCTTTAATTCACAGTCTGTGTCCTTACAGATGTTTAGGATCTTACTCTTTTCAACATTGTTCAGTGACGGAATGGCAAATATAATCTGGTCGATTTTATATCGTTTTGCATTTTCCTTAATGCTGTCTCTTCCGCCTACAACCTTTACGCCTCTTACATATCTGCCCCATTTACTGGAGTCATCATCTATGAGACATATGACATCCTGATTTGTAAGGTAACGTGAGTCCTGAAACTCTCTGATAAGAGTATTGGCACTTTCACCGGCACCTATAATCATAATTCTTTCAGATCCCTCAATGTGCTTTTCATGCATTAAGAACATCCGAACCATTCTGTATATAAATCTCGATGCAGTAACTCCCAGAAGCAGGAAGCAGAACTGCATAAAGTAAACTGTCTTAGGCAGTGCATTTCCTGTGACAAGTGTAATTAATATATACACTCCCACAGATGAAAGGCAGGCCAGTGTTATCTTATAAAGCTCAGATATGGATGCATATCTCCACAGGCTGTGATACAGCCTGAAAAACCAGAATATTGCTATGGATGTAGCCGTATAAATAATGGCTGTATTCTTATATATGGCTGCATAATGGTCAGGTATCATCAGTATTGAGACATCAAATCTCATAAGCAGCGCTAATATTACAGAGGCATTCAAAACGAATACATCGACAATAAACAGAACTAACTGCCTTATAAATAATTGTCTTTTATTCTTGTTTTGATTTTGTTCCAATTTATTTCCTTTCCAAAAAGCCCTTAATAATGCCAACAGCACTTCCCAGTCCATATGCTACGTGCATTGCGCCGAAAATGAACGGAAGAAGAAGTGTTGTTATATTAAAGTCCCTTCTGTTTTTAATCATGGCTGATAATGACATTACAATTGCCATTCCTACGTATGATTTACACACGAGCATAAGCAGCTTTCTTGCATATTCACTCTTAGTCATTCTATACATCATAAATGCTGAAACAACTGTAGTTAAAAAGGCAAGAGGAGCTAAATGGAACGGTCTTATACATTTAGGATTAACAAATAATGTTTTTCCAATCCAGTATCCGTTGTCATATTTCTGTTTGATGCTTCCAAACAGATTAGGTCTGATAACCTGATATGAAATTATGTCATCATAGTAAGCAAGCTTAAATCCTGCTTTTCTGATTCTGTAGTTCATGTCATTATCTTCTGTTCTGATAAGCTTTTCGTTATATCTTCCAACCTTATCAAATACTTCTCTTCTGAAAGCCGCATGGAAAAGCGATGTTACATACTTAGGCTTTGAAGAGTTGTGCTTATTTCTATATGGAGCAATTCCTGCACCAAACTTGGAAGTTTCAGCCATAAGAACTGTTCTTGACATACCGCCCCTGCTCTTTGTAATAACAGGTCTTGGTCCGCCGCATACATATTCACCGGCCTCTAATTTTTCCACATTTATTCTGATGAAATCACTTGGAATTTCACTGTGTGCGTCAACTCTGAGGAGAGCTTCTCCACTGTAGTTATCAAGAGCAACATTCCATGCACATGGCTGAGTTACTCCAGGATTTGAACACACTTTTACATTTCTGAATCCCATGTCGGCAACATCTTCATTATTGAGAAGGGCAAACTTCTCCATCATTGCCTTAGTGCTGTCCTTTGACATTGAATCTATAAGCAAAACTTCAATATTTTCATGTGGATAATCCTGTCTTCTTAAACATTTTAAGAGATTAGGAAGATACATTTCCTCGTTGTAAGCAAATATACAAAAAGTGATAAACATATATTACTCCTACTTCATTACCGCAAAAATAGTTTTTGCCAAAACATACAGATCTTCTTTAAATGACGCTTTTTCTATTCCTTCAAGGTTATACTTCATTTTCTCAGGAAGAACCCTGTTGATATAAACAGCATCCGGATCTGTGGCACCATCAAGCAATCGTGCTTCATCCTTATAGGCTATACTTGCTCTGGATGTAAGACCTGCAGGCATTAAAAGTGTCGCCTTCATTTCATCAGTGTAATGCTTAACATACTTTTCAACTTCAGGTCTTGTACCTACAAATGACATATCACCGCCTATTATATTAAAAAGCTGTGGTATCTCATCCAGTCTGTACTTTCTGAGCGTCTCACCTATCTCAGTTATTCTGCTATCCTGACCAACCGTAAGGGCACTTCCCTTATGTGCCCCCTCAGTCATTGTTCTAAACTTGTATATAGGAAATTTCTTTCCGTATTTTGTAATTCTATCCTGAACGAATAAAATGTGGCCATTTGAGGATTTCTTAATCTTATAGGCTATAACCCCCATAGGAAGAGCAAATACCACAACAAGAGCTGTTCCCGCATAGAAATCAAATATTCTCTTAAGGCTTAAATACAGCTTTTTCTTTTTTAAAATGTCGTAGTATTTTTTGACCTTTTTATTCTTCATAAATGATGGAAGATTTTCATATGAAATTAATGACATAACATCTCCCTGTATACTTCATTAAACTTATCTATAACATAGTTCACATCGTCGTCACTTAAAAGTGTATGAAGTGGCAATGAGATTTCACAACGGTACATATCATATGCATTTGGATAATCTTTAATATCAAATCCCAGATTCTTATATGCAGTAAGCATAGGTAATGGCTTGTAGTGAACATTACATGCAATACCATGCTCAGCCATATGCTCTATAAATTCATTTCTTCCCTGCTCATCAAGCTGTGGAATTCTTATAAGCATGAGATGACCACTGGATGTAAAGTCATCTCCAAAATGCTCGAGAACTTCTACGTCGCCCTTTAATCCATTTTTATACATGGATATGATTTCTCTTCTTCTGGCAAGAAGGCCGTCATATCTTCTTGACTGTGCAAGACCTATTGCCGCCTGAACATCTGTCATGTTGCACTTATATAAAGGTGCAACAATGTCATACTCCCATGATCCGAGCTTGGTCTTTGCAAGGGCATCCTTGTTCTGTCCATGGAGTGAGTAGAGCATATACTGGTTGTACATCTCGTCATTGTCCACACCATCGTGGTCTCTCCAGGTCATTGCACCGCCTTCAGCAGTAGTAAAGTTCTTTACTGCATGGAATGAAAATGAAGTAAAGTCTGCGATTTCACCACTCATTTTTCCTCTCTGGCCTGCACCAAATCCATGAGCTGAGTCTGCCATAATAACAACTCTGCCATAGATTTCCTGGTACTTACCATCCGGCTTAAATAAATTTTTCTTAGATTCAGCAACAGCTAAAATCTCATCGTAATCTTCTATTACGCCTGCAATATCAACAGGAATAATGGCCTTTGTCTTTTCGTTGATAAGAGATGCAAGCTGCTTCTTATCCATTTTATATGTGCCCTGTTCCACATCCACCATAACAGGTGTTGCACCCACGTGGCACACCACACTTGCAGTAGCTGTATATGTATATGCAGGAACAATAACTTCATCCCCAGGTCCTATACCTAAGATTCGAAGAGTCATTTCCATTCCTGCTGTAGATGAAGCAAGACATGCCGCTCTGCCTGTGTTGCATCTTTTGGCAACTACATTTTCAAGTTCTTTAGTTTTTGGACCTGTTGTTATCCATCCGGACTTTAATGAGTCGACAACTTCTTTTATTTCCTCATCTGTGATATCAGGTGGAGAAAACGGTATCTTCCTGAAATCCTCTGTTGTTTCCATAATTAACTCCAATCTGTTATCTGTTTTCAACAAACGAAATAAGTGTATTTTTATTATTGAGAGCAGGATTTTCCATTACAATGTGTAGAAGCCAGTTAAGAGTTTCCCCTATCTGCTCACCTACAATTCCAAGCTCCATTAAGTCGCTTCCGTTGACTGCCAGTCCCTTAAGATCCACGCAGTCTCCTCTTTCAAGAATTTCATCGTACAATTTCTTAATCGTCTTAAGATGTACATTTCTGCCTCTTGAATTAAAACCTGTGTACTCTCTCTTCATTCTTCCGTCAGCCTCGGCAAATACAAACATAAGCTCAAGTAAGTCTGTTCCGTATTTGTGAATTGCCTCTCTAACGGATATATCATTTTCCTCAATAACATCATTAATGTCATTCTGGTACTCAACAAGCTTTGTCACTGTATTAATCGTAAAGTTATCAAGCTTTAACTTTCTTAATACATCCCTTGCTTCCTCTGGTGTTCTGTATCGGAGAAGAGCCGCATAACGCATAATTACCATTCTTGGAACATACTTTAAAAGCTCCAGAGTTTTCTGTGCTGAAATACCTGAAAGAGTGTCATATAAAACAGGAAGTATTTCCACAAATAATCCTGTCTTTGCATATTCAATGGTTACTTCCGGATGATCTGACATAAGAGTCTTTGTAAGCTCAACCTGTATTCTTTCAGCACTTACCTTTTTTATGTTAGGAGCCAGCTTAATAATTGCATTATATGTATTAAGCTCTATATTAAATCCAAGCTGAGCGGCAAATCTTATGGCCCTCATCATTCTAAGGGCATCTTCGCTGAATCTGTCTTCGGCATTACCGACTGCTCTAATTATCTTCCATTCCATATCACGGAATCCGTAAAATTCATCTCTGAGTCCCACTTCATCGTTATATGCAAATGCATTGATAGTAAAATCTCTTCTTCTAAGATCTTCCTTAAGATACTTGGAATATCTTACACTTTCCGGATGTCTTCCGTCAGTATATGCACCGTCAACTCTGTATGTTGTAATCTCAAAAGACTTTTTGCCGATAAGCACCGTAACCGTTCCGTGCTTTATTCCCGTATCCACTGTTCTGTGGAATATCTCTTTTACTTCTTCGGGTTTTGCCGATGTTGTTATATCCCAGTCATTAGGCGTTCTGCCAAGCAATGAATCTCTTATACAGCCGCCAACAGCAAATGCTTCATACTCATGACTTTCAAGTTCGGATATAATAAATTTTACTTCGCTTGGCATTTCTATCTTCATTATATTAACCCCGCCTCATATTGTTTCGCATCATTTTATATACCCTTAATAATACCACAATACATGGTATATTTTTATAAAAATGCTATAAAAAAGAGGATTACCAATGTAACCCTCTTTTTTAAACGTTATATCATTCCGACATTTCCTGACATCCACATAAATGTGAGAACCGCTTCTATACCTGCCAGTATAATACATGTAGCCACACGTGCCGCATGGTTCTGGCGTGCAATAATGTCATATGCACCAATCCATACCACATAATCACCTGAAATAAATCTCGGTGTACTCATAACTGCAGATGTAAGCGGAACTGCCAATGTCAGGCCACCGAAAACTGCCTCTGAATACAGTCTTCTTACAAGCATATATATGAACACGGCAATTGCCCCGATACATATCCAGCCTAAAAGCGTGTGATATACATCCGATCCTATACTTATGGCATCAAGCAATACGCCAACTATAGGGAAATGCTCCTCTGTTCTCCATGCTATCTGTACATTCTTGAATGCAAATGCATCTCCGCAGAAGAAATATAAGAAAAGCATATATGAAAATGTTCCTATAGGTGTAACTAATACCGCAAGTAATTTAACCGGTGTGGCAAATATATGCCCTAAAAATCTGAATACATTTTTTCTTCCTGTAGTATGTCTCCAGTCCAGGTACATTTCTATAAGAAGAGGAACCACGAGCAATACGCCCATGTTTCTTGTTAACCCAGCACCTATAATTAAAAAACCTGCAAGGAGGAACTGCTTTTTCTTCATTAAATAGAATGAAAATACAATGAAGAAAATATACATACTCTCTGTGTACATGGTTCCCATATACATTGTAAATGGTCCCATAAACAGAAACCATCCAAGAAGCATTCCGTCTTTAAATATGCCATTAAAGAAATCTATTGCCTTACTCCCCTCAGGATTAGGTCTTTCATAGAATTCTCTTTCATTCTTTGTAAGTCCAATCAAACGGATGGTTTTTATGGCTAAAAATGCCGCTGCAAATATACATACATTTGCCACTATCATTCCAACGTAAAATGTAGGAATAAGACCAAATGTAATAAATTTAAGTCCCATACATACCAGTGGATATAATGGGAAGAACGCCCAGTTATTCTGTGAGTCGTCCGGAACAACAGGCAGTGAATATCCGTAATCTGTAATATTCATATATCTTAAGGCATCCCATCTTCCGAACATTGCCTCAAACGAATCACCTGTGCCCATAAAAGCTCTTGTAATAAAATAAATTACTACAAATATAGCTCTGCTTATCAAAAAAGCAAAAAGCAGTCTTAAAAACAGCTTTTTGTTATCATTTACTTTTTCCATCATTATGCCATTCAATTTTTAATTGTTATGCTCTTTATTTTGTATGTGTACTTATCTGCTTTAAAAGTAACTACATACTTCTTTCCTCTGTCTAATCTTGGAAGGTCGAATTCAACCTGTCCGACTCCCGAAAATTCTCCCAGGTATATATCTTCTCCACCCTCTTCCTTTATGTAAACCGAAGCCTTTCTGTCTGCAATCGGATTATAGGACGCATAGTGAAATAATGTCTGGGATATCTCAGCAGACGTGTCAGAATCCTTAATTTCGTAATCTGCATTAGGATTATGAAATCCTGAAACATCAATGATCATCTTTCCGTCTTTTACATTTTCATCAAACTTATAATAAAGATAACTCTTTGTATCGCTATTAATTAAGCCCCGTCTGTCAACATAGTCGTCGTTAAGCCATCCGCTGCCAAGACGAAGACATCTGTTTTCCTTTCCTGACTCAGTCTGTTTGGCCATATATTCCTTAGTTCCAACAATATATGTAAAATGGCCCTCTCCGGGCCATGTTTTTAACTCATGTGTGATGTAGTACATTCTGTATTCATCTGAAACCTTTGGATTTTTAGCCAGTAAGAAGACAATTCCGAAAAATGCGACTAGAGCACCGCATACAATATAAATAATTATATTTCTTAACTTCTTCATAAACCTTTAAATCTCAACAATAATACATTCACAATTTCCATCTATAGATACTGTCTTATCACCTGCAGGCACGAAAAATACATCTCCTGCCCGGAATGACTGAACCGTATCCTCTAAAGGAGAGTCCTTTGTTCCTGTATATACTTTTCCTTCACCCGAAATAAATACCAGTGATTTAAATGAGCTCTTATCAACAGCCACCTCAAAATACTTATCCACATTTACAATATCTGTCTTAAAGAATTCACAGTCAACCAATGTATTTTCCACATTTGCTTCAGTAGAACGTGAACATTTATTATCAGATGCGGTTTCCTTTGCGGCTCTTACGTTCAGCTCAATATCTGTTACATCTATAGCTCTGTCAATATGTAATTCTCTGGTTTTTCCTGTCTTGCTGTCTATTCTGTTATAGTCAAACATTCTGTATGTAATATTTGAACTTTCCTGAATCTCACATAATACAAGGCCTTCTCCGATTGCATGGATTGTACCTGCTCTTACGAAGAACACATCTCCCTTTTTAACAGACATCTTACAGAGAAGATTAGGTAATGTTCCGTCATGTATACTCTTTCTGAGTTCTTCCTTTGTAACAGGTTCTTTGAGTCCATAATAGAGATATGCATCAGGAGCGGCATCGATTACATACCACATTTCATTCTTGCCGTAGTCTTTTTCATACTTCATGGCATATTCATCATTTGGATGAATCTGAATTGAAAGAGGCTTCTCCGCATTAATAAATTTAATTAATAAAGGAAACTTAACCATGTCAGATGCCTTCTCTCCAACGGAGTCTTCACCTAAAATATCAATTAAATCCTTTAAAGTTAAACCGTCATATTTGCCGCCACATACATGTGCAGGTCCGGCATCGTGGGCTGACAGTTCCCAGCTCTCCGCTAAGTATGAACTGTCGCCACCCTTACCATACATTGTCCTAAGCTTTGTTCCGCCCCACAACTTCTCCAATAAAAACGGTGTTAATTTATATATATAAAATGAGTCGTCCATAACCTTCCTCTATAAACATAAAATCACTTATATACAAAAATAACTATATAGTTTATTAACCATATAGTTATTTAATCTTAATCTTATATTTTACTTATTTAATTGATAAATATCAACATAATACTTCATTTCATTGCATCCAATCGGATAAGGAAGTTTTGAACCACCATATATTGTTTTTGGTTTGTTCAACATACTAAGGTTAGATTCAACTGATGTAACTTTATTTATCTGCACATCTGTTGTTCCCTCAGTAACATCAAGAACATCCTTATAAAGTACAACTCCAAGAAGATTTGCCTCTGTCTGACCTTCGACAGTATTCTTTTCTATCTCTTCATCTGTAGCAGACTGACCGATAAAGTAAATGTCTACATTGGCATATTCCTTTACGATGTCATAAGTTGAGCTTAAGTTTTCATAGATAACAGGATATACATCAAGTCCCTTTACAATAGAAAGATATGTAAATACAGTAGGTAACTCATTATTACTTACGATTATTGAATCGCCTTCCTTAAACTGATCTCCTACCTTTTCAAGCTCTGCAAATGACATTCTTGTGTCATCCTGATACTCGCGGAGATATTCCAGAGGTTTGGCAAAAAGAAAAGCTGACCATATTGCAATTCCGATTCCGGATCCTATTCCAATCCACTTACCTGCTGACTTAGGTATATGGGCAATGATAAGTGCGAACAGCAATAATATAAACGCCGCATATACTGCAGAATATCTCGCATAATAGTAGTAATATCCTACACCCACATTCATTACCACTGAAGAAAATACTACAGCGTACAGGAATATAATTCCTATAGTTATGTTCTGGGCTGACTTAAGTATTACATTTGGATAAATAAGCAGTACAACAAGTGCCACAATCATAGCCACAAATGCTGTCTGGCTTGCATATGCATAAAATGATGTTGAATAGATATCAGTTACTCCGTATGAAGCAAATGATCCGTTTTTATACGCTCTGAAGAAGAGCCCAAGTGCAATAACAAGGAATGCTCTTATTACCCATGCAAATATTATCTTTGCTCTTCTTGCCTTAATTTCTCTTTCACGCTCAGATAATTCCCAGTTTTTACTTGTTCTGTAAATGTGGAATATCATGATTGCAATATTTATTGCAACAGCCACAACTACCGCAATAGTAATAAGCATTGTAATATTGCCTGTGCTTATTCCAATTCTCTCTATAAATTTATAGTTGCCTGTTGTATATCTCTTTGACCAGCTGAGCATGAACATAAAGCCCACTACATATGCACCGAGCATTATGAGATTGTTGTACAGCCACATAATTGATTTGTCATATATATACAGCACAATAAATATCATGAAGAACATTGGAAGTATTGTATATATGGAAATGTGGAAGAAGCAGAACGCTCCTATAGGCAATGTTGAAAGAAGCTTAACTATGTTCTGTCTTCCTTCGCCATCATCAAATACAAGTCCGTTATATGTATCCTCATCACGCTTAATACCGCATATAACCATATATGCAAAGTAAAGCATAAGCATAATGAGAACGCTCTCTGTTAATGTGGATTTATTTACCCATACTAAAACAGGAGAAATTGAGAAAGTAACGGCTATTCCCGTACTTAAAATCACGCCGGCACTTAATTTTCTGCATATCTGATATACGAGAACAATGGATGCAAACATTAATCCAAGGTTAATGCCGCCCATATTAGCTGCGCCGAACATGCTTCCCCACCATGCAAGAAGTGCAGGGTATGTATTAACACCGTGAATTACGGCATTTGTTGAATCATCAGACAATCTGTAGTATCCAAGAACATTTTTATCCAATGTACCAACTGCATCAGCAAATACATTTCCTGATAAATGTTCCACACCCGGATATGTATATACATTTTCAAAATGTCCGTTTAAATAGGCAAGAGCCTTAACCTGGTATACACCTTCATCCTGACCCATTCCGAAATATCCGAATCTCTCTCCGAAAAGAATAGCAAATGCTGCAAATATTGCTATAGGAATTACCCAGTCCGCAATACTTTTTAAGGATATGTCCACCTTAGGATAGCACTTAAATACCAGTCCCAGTCCAAACATACAGACCGATATACTCATGGCAAGCATACATGCATTATTAATGGTAAATTTATCCATTGCCACAAATATGGCACTGCTGATTATATATATAATCACATAGCTTCCGAATGAAAGGGCTGCAAGTGTTGTGCCGTCTTTTCTGCTTAATATGCCGGAAAAGAATAACCACAGCGCAACTATCGCTATAATTGATAATGTTATGATCATACTAACCTCATAAATTCTGCATATTTTCTTCCAATCACAGAATAATCATATTCAAGTGCAGTTTTATATGCATTTTCCGTTAACTTATCCCTTAAAGCGGAATCGTTAAATACTTTATTAATAGCCTCCGCTATACCCTCTACATCTCTTTCTTCAGTAAGGAGACCATTTTCCCCATCCTTAATCAATGTAGGAATACCGCCTGAATTACTTGCCACAATTGGAAGCTTTGAACTTGCAGCTTCAAGAAGAACAATTCCAAACCCCTCTTTTGCTTCTGCCGTAACACTTGGCATAACCAGAACATCTGCCGATGCATAGATAGTCTTTAACTTGTCATGTGTCTTAGCTCCGGCAAATACTATATCTGAATTAACGGCAGCAAGCTTGTCCTTAAGCCCTGACGCAAGTTTTTTAAGCTCCTTTTTAAGCTCACCGTCACCTACAATTACCAGTCTGGTATTTGGAATATGTTCCATGGCTCTGATGGCATATTCAGTGCCCTTAACTCCAACAAGACGGCCTACGAAAAGAGCTACCTTTTTACCATTCTGCTTAAAGTAATTGTCTTTGCGGTGCTGCTCACCGAATTTACTTACATCAACACCCATGGATATAACAGCATTTTTTCTATGAGGATACAGTTTTAATGTATTGCTCATAAGATCAGAAGAAACAGTAGTTACTCCCCATGCATTTGCAAGTGCCTTTTTCTTCATATTAATAAAAACAGAATTGTTAAGGCTGTTAATATCACTTCCATGGCATGTAATAACATATGGAACATTTGTCATTTTAAGAGCCTGATAAGCAACGTATCCGCCAGGGATTACCCAGTTGGCATGAAGCACGTCAAATGTACCTATTCTGTTCTGTATCTCTCTGATAAATGCCTTATAGAAGAAAGGTAAGAGGAGACCGCGTTTTTTGTCTTCCTTTATTCTTGATACCATGGCACCCGGAGCTGTAAGTGTTTCTTTCTCGTGTACAGGGAAATAGTGGAAACGCTCAACCTTTACACCCTCCATAACCTCTTTATCGAGAGCTCCCGGAGATGAAGGAACCAGTACGGTAACATCTGCATATGGCAATAAAGACTTGGCAAAATCCAGTATGAATCTCGGCTCACTGTCACCATTCCATCTTGGGAATGTTGTTGCAATCACCAACACACTGCGCTTAGACATATTTACTCTCCTTTGATATTAAGATTCCTTTTCATCAGGAATATCCTTATGAGTTTCTTTATCCTGAGTTGCTTTATCTCTGTTTACATCGATGATTTCAATATCTTCATATTCCACCGGATCTTTACCGCATGCAGCATCAAATTCTGCTTTTCGATTGTGATATCTGATATCCTGTAACAGTTTTCTGTTGGCAAAGAACAGGTCTCCAAGCAATCCGCCGATTATGGATATAAATCCAAGAATAATCATCATGGATGCAAATATAAGCCCCTGTGTATGTCCTGCTCCAAGCCCCATAAAATAAAATACAAGGTATCTGATATAGAATGCCGCACCAATTCCACCGAGAATAAGTCCAAGTGTCATAAAGAACTTAAGTGGCTTATATACTAAAGTTGCTCTTATGATTGTCATCATTGAACGACGTACATATCCACCCATACTCTTGAAGAGACGTGACTCTCTAAGCTCAGGATTAGTTCTGATAGGAACTGACATTATTGTCATTTTCTCCTGTCCTGCCTGAACGATTGTCTCTAATGTATATGTATATTCGTTAATAACATACATTTTTAATGCAGCCTGTCTTGAGAATGCTCTGAATCCACTTGGCGCATCAGGAATATCAGTTCCACTGGCCTTTCTTACAACCCAGCTTCCGAAGTGCTGAAGCTTTTTCTTAAGTGGTGAGAAATGCTCAGTTTCATCGATAGGTCTCTCACCAATAACGATATGAGCCTTCTTTTCGATAATTGGTCTTACGATTTTCTCGATATCTTCAGCCACATACTGGTTATCCGCATCAGTATTAACTATAATGTCAGCGCCATTTTTAAGACAGAAATCAAGACCCTTCATAAAGCCCTTTGCAAGACCCTTGTTTCTTCTCTGCTTTACTATATAGTTAACGCCCCATTCTCTTGCGACTCTTTCAGTATCATCCTTACTACCGTCATCAATAACGAGATATTCTATTTCGTCTATTCCATCAATATGCTTTGGCAAAGCATTAAGTGCAATTGTCAAAGTTTCCGCCTCGTTATAACACGGAACCTGTATTATTAATTTCATTTACAACTCCACAATAAAAACTGCACATTGGTATGTGCAGTTTCAACTATATGCATCACTAAATTGTTATCTTTCACTAAGCAACAATATAATTTAAACTACAACATTATATTGTAACTATAATTACATATCTTTGTAAAGATTTTTAAGCATCGAAATCTCCTTGATGTAGCCCTCTTCCTCATTAGGTGTTTCAAGGTAAAATGGCAGATTTCTTAAAGCTTCATGATTTATTATTCTTTCAAATGCTTCAGTTCCGATTGAACCCTCACCGATTTTCTCGTGTCTGTCCTTATGACTTTCAAATGGATTCTTTGAATCATTTATATGAATTGCCTTTAATCTATCCAGGCCTATAACTCTGTCGAACTCTTCCAGTACACCGTCAAGGTCATTAACAATGTCATAACCTGCGTCATATACGTGACATGTGTCCATACATACGCCAATCTTATGACCGAGTTTCGCTCTCTTCATTATCTCCGCAATTTCTTCAAACTTTGAACCTATTTCAGTTCCCTTACCTGCCATAGTTTCAAGAAGTACTGTTGTGTGCATATCATCTGTCATAACCTCATCAAGAGCTTCAACAATAAAATCTATGCCTTTTTCAACTCCCTGACCTACATGGCTTCCAGGATGGAAGTTATACATATTGCCGGGTACATATTCCATACGCTCTAAGTCGTCCTTCATTGTATCTCTGGCAAATATTCTTATGCTTTCGTCCTTTGAACATGTGTTAAGTGTATATGGAGCATGGCATAAAATCTGCTCTATACCATTTTCCTCACAGAATACACGAAAGTATGCACAGTCCTTTTCATCAAGGGCCTTGGCCTTTCCGCCTCTCGGATTTCTTGAAAAATACTGAAATGTATTGCCACCCATTTTCACGATTGTTTTGCCCATATGCATAAAGCCTTTTGTGGCAGATAAATGGCATCCTATTTTTAACATATAAACTCCTATTTCTTCTATATTGTATTCTCAGACACACAAATCCCGCTGCCGGAAAATTCTGCTCACTGCCTGCGAACACACTACTTATTAATCATCAGTCTAACAGCTGCTTGTAAATAACGCTTTTTGAAACACCTCTGTCAGCAGCAACTGCCTTCATGGCGCTCTTTCTGTCCATTCCCTGATTTTCATAATGTTTCATATGGTCTTCAAGTGGCATTTCTTCCCATTTGCGCTTATTTTCTTCATCCTGCTGTTCCATGCTTTTGCCGGCAATTACGATAACATACTCCCCTCTCGGATCATTTGATTCGTAATATCTTATAACCTCATCAAGAGTCATATGAAGTGCTGTTTCATGGAGCTTTGTAAGCTCTCTGATAACAGCCACGTGTCTGTCACCGCCAAATGTCTCCTTAAGCTCAGCAAGTGTTCTTACAAGATGGTGCGGAGACTCATACATGATTATTGTTCTTGTCTCTTCCTTTAATTCATCAAGAATTCTGTTTCTAAGCTTTTTATCAGTAGGTAAAAATGCCTCAAACGCAAATCTTCTTGTATCCTCTCCACTTATTGTAAGGGCTGTTATACATGCACATGCTCCCGGAAGTGAAGTTACCTTAATTCCCGCTTCAATGCACTGCTTAACAATTTCCTCACCCGGATCTGAAATGGCAGGTGTTCCAGCGTCTGTTATTAATGCGATATTTTCTCCGTTTAAAAGTTTTTGTACAAGTGTCTTAGCCTTTGATACCTTATTGTACTCGTGATAACTTGTAAGCGGAGTGTTAATCTCATAGGCATTGAGCAAATGTATACTGTTTCTTGTATCTTCCGCTGCAATAACATCCACTTCCTTAAGAGTTCTGAGTACACGCAATGTTATATCCTCTAAGTTTCCTATAGGTGTGGCGCATAAATACAGCGTACCTGTTTTTCTATAATTATCTGATTCGTTCTGCATAATCTTATCCTGTAAAAATATGTCTGTTATCTCAATATCCATCGGCATACCGTCCGATGAGAGTGTTTTTATAATATTATTTAAAAATCTCATTTGAAAATAATATTGGGCTAATACTATCTACCCAGATTATTTCAGCTTAATCCAGCTTTCCGTATAACCTGAGCAATTCATCCGTATATTCTCCCTCTTCTTTATATATTATAAGAGGACTTTCCACAACCAGCTGCTCTCCTCCGCCCTTTACGCCTTCAATCAGCACAAGTGTTGCAGGTGAATGAGCAAATGAATGAACCATTTGTATTCTCTTCGGCTCCAGATGTTCCCTTCTTAAATCTTCCAGAATAGATATAAGGTGCTTTGGTCTGTGTACGAAAAATGCCTTTCCCTTTAACTTTAAGCTGTGGGAGCAGGCCTTTGCAACATCTCCGAAATCGCATTCCACCTCATGCCTTGCTATAGCCACGGCACTTTCCGGATTTTTAAATCCTGTTCCCACCTTCATATATGGCGGATTGCAGGTTACCACATCAAATTTATCCTTAAAATCAGACTTATCATTTAATGATTTCGCTGAATCCGGATCACATATTATATGATTATCCCTCTTACTTATATACAGCTTTCCTTTAGGGATGTCGCAGAGATTTCCTTCAACTATTTCAATATGCCCGGAGACATTATTTAATTCCATATTTCTTTTTGCAAGATCTGCACATGGCTTCTGAAGTTCAACCCCAGTCCAGTCAACGCCCTTTCCCTTTGCATACATAAGAAGGGGTACTATTCCGTTACCGGTACACAAATCCAGGCATTTATTCTTCTTTGAAGCATTTGCAAATGCAGACAAAAGAACAGCGTCCATTCCATAACAGAATAACGCTGTGTCCTGAATTATTTTAAAACCGTTTATTTCTAAATCGTCTATTCTCTCACTCATATTTCCATATATAAATGATGCAGTCATTGTATTTATCAAAACAGGCACCATTTATCAAATCCCTGATATTTTTCTTTATTTTATCAGATAACATGGAAAATTGTAATTCTAATTGTATACGATTAAATCTGCATGCGATTAAAAATCTGCATGCAAATTGCCATCCGCATTCGATCAGATATCTAAATGCAGATGGCAATTCACAATTTAATTAATTAGTTTGTTATTGGGGTAGTTAATTTTAATGTTTTATTTGTTTGTTTTTCTCTCATCAATAACTCTGCTTGATTTGTGCTCTGAACGAGTATCAAGTTCTCCGTACTCATGTATAGTTACTGATGCAGGCTTTACGCCGATTCTGCTCTTTAATGCAGCGCTTACTCTTTCAGCAACTTCGATATCATTTTCTGTGCTGCCTTGGTTCTTTTCAATTTCAACGCTGTATCTGCAGGCGAAGTTTTCTTCGAATACTCTGATTCTGTATTCACCTGTAATTCCCTTAATATCACGAACAACTGCTTCAATGTCACTTGGGAATACATTTACGGCTGAAATAATGAACATGTCATCCTTTCTTCCGTTAATATAGATTCTTCCGTGAGTTCTTCCACACTTACACTTGCCTGTGTCAATTCTTCCGATATCACCTGTTCTGAAACGGATAAGAGGTCTTGCATGCTTTCTTAATGTTGTAAATACAAGTTCACCAACCTCACCTGGAGGAAGCACCTCACCTGTGTTAATATCAACTGTTTCAACAAGGATGTGGTTCTCTGCAATGTGGAGACCGTCCTTTTCTTCACACATGGCTGCACATGCTCCGAAAATGTCGGATAAGCCGTAGAAGTCAAAGATTTCTGCTCCCCATAAGTCCTCAATGGCCTTTCTTGTTGCACCGATTGATCCACCGAGCTCACCGGCAACGATAATTTTCTTAATGTTAAGATCCTTCTTTGGATCAATGCCTGCCTGTAATGCCTTTTCACCAAGCTGCCAAGCATATGAAGGACTGGTCCACATGATTGTTGGCTGGTATGTCTTTAATACAAATAAGAGTCTTTCACTTGGAAGAGTTCCGCCCCAGATACATAATGCACCGAGGTTCTGAGCTCCGATAACGTCAGGGCCTCCAACGTAAAGCGAGAAGTTAAGACCGTGTAAGTATCTGTCCTTAGGTCTCATTCCGATCTGCCAGAACCAGCGGCTCTCTGTTTCCTGGAATTCGTCAAAGTCCTTCTTTGTAAACGGACTTACTGTTGGAACTCCTGTAGAACCTGAAGATGTAGAAATAAATACAACATCTTCTTCAGGTACTGCACATAATTCACCTAAAAATGATCCAACACCCTGAGTATCTCTCTGAGTTTTCTTGTCTACAAATGGAAACTTTTCGATATCTGAAAGTTCCTTAATATCCTCAGGCTTAACACCTGCTTCATCAAATGAACGCTTGTAGTAAGGTGCATTGTCATATGCAAACTTTACGATTTCCTTTAAATCTTCAAGCTGTCTTTTTTCAAGCTCCTCTCTGGGGAGCGTTTCTAATTCTTCATCCCAATATTTACTGTTTACATCCCTGCTCATTTATCTTCACCTGTTTTAATCCGTAATTTTAACCTGTAGTTTTAAAGTTCTTATTTATAAATTCCCATTTTCTGTCTCTTGACTGTTTTACAAGCTCTATATCGTCATCTGTAAGATGTTTGAATCTGCCCTGTCTTCTAAGGTATTCGCCCACATCTGAAAACTCTTTAGGTCTTCTGTTTAATGTGTATTCACCATTTTCATATTCCGCCAGATACCATAAACCGCAGTCAACGATCTCCTTCGCAATGTCCACTGTTATATCAGGCTTGATTCCCCAGCCTGTGTGACACGGAGCTATAACGTGGATATATTTTGTACCCTTTATCTTAGATGCCTTTTCCACCTTGTTCATAAAGTCATTTATATATCCGATACTTGCTGTTGCCGCATATGGAATATCATGTGCAGCTATAATTTCAAACATATTCTTTTTCGGTCTGAGGTTGCCATGAATTACTCTTCCATCAGGAGTTGTAGTTGTTGTAGCTCCATATGGTGTAAGAGAACTCTTCTGCATTCCAGTATTCATATATGCTTCGTTGTCGTAGCAAATGTAGAGTATGTTGTCATTTCTGTCGATTGCTCCGGATAATGCCTGAATTCCGATATCGGCTGTTCCGCCGTCTCCTGCAAGACCTACTGCCTGGAAATCTGTTATTCCCTGCGCCCTGAGTCCTGCCTCTATTCCTGTAAGCATTGAAGCTGTACCTGCAAATGTAGAAATAATGGCATTATTGGAGAAACAGAGCTGTGGGAAGTTAAAACTTACCGCAGACATACATCCTGCAGGTATAACTGCAACGGAACGCTCTCCAAGCACCTTAAGAGCTATTCTTAAAGCCAGACTTCCTCCACATCCGGGACAGGCTTTATGTCCGAAAAAGAATTCTTCTTCATTTAGATTTTTTGCGTTTAATGCCATTATTCTTCACCTATACCCAGGAAATGAATTCCAAATCTGTCGTCTTTAAGTTCTATGTATATATCTTCTACTTCACGACATGAAATGTTCTTTCCGCCCAATCCGCCAATGTAATTGGATGTCGGGATGTTAACATCATTTTTTCTGAGAGCTGAGTTAACATTTGTATAAACAGTTCCTTCATTACCAAAAGAAATATCCTTTTCAAGAACTGCAATACCCTTTGCATTTTTAACTGCTTCGGCTATTTCTTCATTTGGGAAAGGACGAAGGTATCTTATTCTTAAAACACCTGCCTTAATTCCTTCTTCTCTCAGATTATCTGCCGCTTCCTTTACGAGACCGGCTACACTTCCCAATGTAATGATTATGTAGTCCGCATCCTCTGTTTTATATGTTTCAATAAGTCCTGTATATTCTCGTCCGAAGATCTTGGCAAATTTCTCTTCTGCCTCTTTAATTACATCCTTTGCATTGATAACACCGATATGCTCGCTGTACTTAAAAATGTAATTCTGATCCGGACCTGCTGAGAATGCCAGGTTCTTAGGATTATCAAAATCTATTTTATTTTCTGTTTCAAATGGTGGAAGGAATGCATCCGCCTGTTCCACATCAGGAACATCTACCACTTCATAAGTATGTGTAAGTACGAAACCGTCAAGGTTTACCATGCATGGAGTTGATACATTCTTATGTTCCGCCACATAGTAGCTCATGAGAGCAAGATCTAGGCTCTCCTGTGCATTTTCTGCATATGCCTGAATCCATCCGCTGTCTAACTGAGAAATAGAATCTCTCTGGTCTCCATAAATGTTCCATGGAAGTGCAGTTGAACGGTTGGCATTCATCATTACGATTGGAAATCTTCCGCCCGCTGCATATGTAAGGCATTCAGCCATGTATAAAAGGCCTTGTGATGATGTAGCCGTAAATGTTCTTGCTCCTACTGCAGAAGCTCCTATGGCACATGAAAGTGCGGAGTGCTCTGATTCAACATGTATGAATTCTGACTTAAGGTCACCGTCTGCAACCATTTCTGAAAGTCTTTCAACAACTGTTGTCTGAGGTGTAATTGGATATGCGGAGATTACGAGAGGCTTTGCAAGGCGTATTCCCTCGGCAAATGCTTCATTTCCCGACAAAAACTTCTTTGCCATTACTCTTCCTCCATTTCTATTGCCTTGAAAGGACAAACCTTTCTGCATATTCCGCATCCCTTACAGTAGTCGTAATCAATCTTTACTTTGTTATTCTCTTTATCCTTTGAAATAACTCCGTCCGGACAGTAAAGATAACACTGAAGACATCCTGTACATTTTTCTGAGCAGACTACAGGTTTTTCACTTCTCCAGCTCGCATTCTTTGTTACCAGATATCCTGCGTCATATGATGGCACATCCGGAATTTTTGGTATTTCATCTCTTAAATACGGTTTCATTTCGCCACCCCGCTTACCAGATCAACAGCCGCCAGCGCTGCTTTAATGTTCTTTTCCTGCAACTTTGCCGGCATGTATCCTCTTATTGCTTCTGCAATATTTTCACTGTCTACTATTCCTGAAACACCTGCCAGTGCTCCAAGCATTACAGTGTTTGTTATTGTTCTCTTAAGAATTTCATTTGCCAGTGTATCAGCATCTACTGCGATTATTCTCTCATCGTCAAAATGCTTCTTTGTATTGATGATGATCTTTCCATTTTCTTTCAGTTCATCAAATGAATTGAAAAATAATGTGTCGTCAAGATATATGACATAGTCGGCTTTTTCAATTTCACTTCTGTCTCCAATTCGACAGCTGTCTAATTTTGTAAATGCTCTTACGGGAGCACCTCTTCTTTCAGGTCCAAAAGACGGAAATGCAATTGAATAACTGCCTCTTACGGCGTATGCTGCACCCAGCAGCTTGGCTGCCGTAAATGCTCCCTGTCCTCCTCTTCCATGCCATAATACATCTATCATTTAATCACCTATCATTTCTTCCATCTGAGCAAGTATGACTGCAATTTGTTTACTGCAAGTGCAATCACTGTCACTACTAAGCCTATAACGAGAAGACCCACTATTGTACGTGTGTAATCTCCAAAATCTGAATACTGTTTTACGTAATATCCCATTCCGCTCTGAGCTCCGATCATCTCTGCAGATGTAAGAAGGATGAATGAAACTGAAAGTCCCTGGTTACATCCTATAAATATCTGAGGGATTGAAGCCGGTAATATTACTGAGAAAAGCATTGTTCTCTTATTTACGTTAAGTACCTTTGCTGAATCTGTAATTCTCTTATCAACATTGATAACGCCGCTCATTGTACTTGCAAGAACCGGCCAGAATGTTGCAAGGAATATTACAAATACTGAAACCGAACGGAATGTAGGTAAAAGTGCAATTCCGTAAGGTATATATACTATCGGTGGAATTGAACCGAGGAACTTTGCAATATATGTTGCTGCTCCTCCGATTCTTGCATTCCATCCGAGAAAAAGTCCTAATGGTATGGCAACAGCCAGTGCTATGAAGTATCCCTGAACAATAATTCCAAGTGAACTTCCTATGTTAATAAAGATCTTGTCTGCATCCTGTACTGCCTGCCAGAACACCTTACCCATCGGTGGGAAGAGTGCTTCATTTAAAATGTTAAATTTATCTGTTAAAAGAGTCCATACTGTCAGAAATCCGAATACAACCGCAATTATATCCAGAAACAGGTTAAGACTTTTTTCTTTCTTTGCCAGTGCTGAAACAAGAAGCACAATCGCTTCAAGTCCAACGGCAAACCATACGAGATATTCCGTATGTGATTCTCCTGTTCTGGCATTTGGTATAAGCTGAACCAGCAGGAGAGCCACAAACAGGAAGTTCACCACTCTTAAAAAACGTTTTTTCACTGTCATCCTTATTCAACCTCATCCTTATCGTCATCGAATTCATCAACGTTTTCTCCATGGAACAATGTTAATAATTCTTCGTAGAAAGTATTATATTCATCAGTTCTTACAAGCTCTTTAATGTTTCTCGGTCTGGCAAATGGAACTGTAATTTCCTTATAGACACGTCCCGGACTCGGAGACATTAAAATGATCTTATCTGAGAGGAGTATCGCCTCATCTAAGTCATGAGTTACGAAAACTACAGTCTTTCTCTTGCCGTAACCTTCCCAGAGTCTCATAAGAAGCTTCTGAAGATTAACTCTGTTCTTCGCATCAATAGCACCAAATGGCTCATCCATGAGAAGAATCTCTGTATCCATTGCAAGCGCTCTTGCTATGGCAACTCTCTGCTGCATTCCGCCGGATAATTGATTTGGATATTTTTTAGCGAAAGAGGCAAGTCCCACCTTATCTAAAAATTCATCGGCTATTGCCAGTCTTTCGCTTTTGCTGAGTTCCTTTCTCGCCTGCTTAATACCGAAGGCCACATTATCTCTTGCCGTCATCCATGGAAAAAGAGAATAGTGCTGGAATACAACACCTCTGTCTGTTCCCGTGCCTGTGATAGGTTTTCCGTCTATGGAAGCTGTGCCTGATGTAGGGAAATGCACTCCTTCAAGAATACTTAAGAGTGTACTTTTTCCACATCCACTGGCTCCGATAATACTTACAAATTCCCCATCCTCAACGGTGAACGTAACATTGTCCAAAGCTTTGAATTTATTCTTTTTTTCTACATATTCAACCGTAAGGTCTTTAATCTCTATCTTTCCCAATTTTCTTCACCCTTGTCTGCATGACGGCTTTAAGATAATCCGTCCTATTATTCGTACTGAGCAAAATGCTGCTGAAGCTCTGTATAAATGGCATCTCCAGGATTTTCATTTAAAAGGCTTTCAAGTGCATTCTTGTAAATAGTTGTGTTGTAAAGAGGTTCAATATCATAGTCAGTTGTATATCCTAATTCCACGATATTCTTCTTAAGCTCTAATGTAGCCTGCTTATCAGGATCAGGATTTGAACTACCATATCCTCCGTAAATTTCTGTGTTTATGTAATCTGCATCAATGTCGATATATTTCTTAACATCTTGAACTGTCTTATCGTGATCTTCCTGTGAGAACTTGTATGCCTTAATTAAAGCTCTCTCAAAAGCGTTATATGACTTAGGATTGTTGTTAAGTGCCTCTGTTGAAGCAACCTGACGGCAACATGGCTGGTTTTTAAGCTCTTCTATCTCTGAACAGTAGTAAACCGGTACATAGCCCTGGCTCTTCGCAAGAGAAGCATATGGTGAGTAAACAGATGCCGCATCAATTGTGTCATTCTGTAATGCTGCATATGCATCCTTCTGGCTGTCAAAGTAAACGATATTTACTTCATCAGCGCCTGTTCCAATATTAATTCCCTCGTTCTTAAGGATGAGCTGAAGCTCAGCATCCTGAATACTGTTCTTTACTGATGCAACATTCTTTCCCTTAAGTATATGAACATCAACATCACTTACGCCCTCTGTATACTTAGACTTAATTACGTATCCGTGGCCGTTAGTCATGGCACCACCGAAGATTGAAATGTCGTGGCCCTGGCTCTGGAATGTAATTGTAGGTACGGAACCGATTAATGAAACATCAAGCTTACCTGACTCAAGTCCTGTTGTAAGCTCTGCTGAGTTTGAGAACTGTGTAAGAGTTACATTTAAGCCTTCCTCCTGGAAAAATCCCTCTTCCTGTGCAACAAATGCTAAAAGATGAGCTGTTGAATTTAAGTATCCTACGTTAAAATTTGTTTTCTCAAGATTTGCCGCTGCTTCTGAATTTACTGTATTTGTTGTTCCTGAATTTCCGCATCCCGCAAGTGTTAATGCAAATGCTCCGGCTACAAGTCCTGATATAATTGTCTTCTTCATTTATTTATTCTCAATAATCCGTTGACTACTGTTTTCCTTTCTCTGTTATCAAAATGTTTATAAGTATTATTTTCAGTTATATTTATCTAGCATCACATTCGCATTAAACACTGTTTCATACCTGTTTTTCCTCCGTTTTGTATATATTTGTTATGGCATTAATTTACACGGAAACGATTTTCTCAACAAATACCTATAATGCATCGTTAGTTATAGGGTGAAACTATAACTATTTTTATACAAAATATACGCTTTTGTTATAATCCCATTACAATATCATGTGTTTTTTTATTAACTTATATTTACCATGTCATCATTTTTCTTTTCAGACACGGATTTACAGGTTTAAATTGCAACAAAAAAGGATGCTTCCGGTAAACCGGAAACATCCTTTTTAATAAATATTACAATCAGATAAATATCTTTTTATCAGCCTGTATATATACACATATATTTTATTATTCTTCTATATCCATATCTTTTGGGTGTAACGCCCTTTCATCCCCGGGGCGAATCACCTTTCTAAATGTAAGATCTTTTACATTATATTCTTCGATCTCAGTTTCATCTCTCTCATCCAGTTCTACACGAACCATCTGAGTGAGAACATTCATGGCAATTACCTTACCTCTTTCCTTAGTGGAAGAAATAATAACTCCCATACCGATATTAGGCATATTTCTCTTCAAATCCAGATATGTTGAATTCTCATATGAGAGACAGCACATAAGTCTGCCGCATATACCTGAAATGGTTGTCGGTGTGAGAGGAAGGTTCTGCTCCTTAGCCATTTTAATGGACACAGGTGCAAACTCAGGTAAAGTCTTTGAACAGCATAAATTACGTCCGCATATTCCAAGGCCTCCCACGAGTCTAGCTTCATCTCTTGAGCCAACCTGTCTGAGTTCTATTCTTGTCTTAAATATGGATGCAAGATCCTTAACAAGACTTCTGAAGTCAACTCTTGTTTCAGCAGTAAAATAAAATATGATTTTATTGCCGTCAAAGAGACATTTAACTCTGACCAGTTTCATGTTTAGTCCGTGTTCATTAATCTTGCCTTCGCAAATATCAAAAAACTTGGACTCGTTATCTATATTTAATTCATTGCGCTGTTCGTCCTCTTCCGTCGCAATTCTTATAATTGAACGAACAGGCTCGACCACCTTCGGGTTGCTGTCATCAGTAAATCCCACAACCTGGCCATATTCCACACCTCTGTCTGTTTCAACAATGACATGGTAGCGGAGATTTACCTCCAGACCCATCGCTCTGTAAAAGCTTAATGGTTCTGCGCTTTCTGTCCTGACACTAATTATATCTCCCAACGAAGCCTCCTTAGTCACGCTCATGCGCCTCCGATAAGCAGTTAACCATGCCTTCATGGATTGTGATCAGGAATAATTCTGCTGCAATATCAAAGTTAACATTGGCAGCCAGTCTCAGTTTGATTACTTCAACACCTTCAATGATTTTATTCAGACCTTCATATGAAGCATTTTGTGCCTGTCTGCTTATATCTGTTATTTCTGACTTAAATACAAGACTGTTCATGTCTCTTGTACTCTTAAACATAAGTACATCTCTGTACCATAACTGAAGAATATCCAGGTAATCTTCTAATCTGTTGATTTTATATGAATCTAATTCTCTTAACTGTGTCATTGTTTCATACAATGCCATGTCAGGAACCTTCTTCACAAATCTGATAACGGAATCCTTGAGCTCTTCCATATCTGCATTTGAAAGATAATCAGTAGCTCTTCCAAGCTTACCGTCTGCAAATATAACGGCAAATTCAATCTCAGACTCACTCTTATCAGGAAAATGCTCCTGTAAGTATGTCTTCATTAATTTACCCGGAACGTCTTCCATATCAATAACTACACATCTTGATCTTATAGTATCGAGTAAAATGTCGGCATTTGTTGCCAACAATATAATAACGGCATATTCCGGCGGTTCTTCAAGAGTCTTAAGAAGAGCATTCTGCGCCTGTGCCGTCAGTCGCTGTGCATCTTCTACTATATAAACCTTTCTGTCATATTCGTAAGGCTTAATTACAATGTCGTTGATTAACTTCTCTCTGATGTCATCAACACCGATGCTTTTCTTTGCATCTGCATCGTAACTAATTCTTATAATATCCGGGTTACTTCCCGCTTCTGCCTGAATACATGAATGACACTTTCCACAAGGCTTTATGTCTTCAGCTTTAGCATTGCCTGATTTCACGAGTTTTTCAACATGCTCACACTGTAAAGTTTCCGCAAATGCGTCAGCAAGGAGTTTCTTGCCTGAACCGCTTTCTCCGTTAAAAATATAGGCATGTGACAGCTTTCCCGTGCTTATAGCTTCCGTCAGATAAGTTTTAATATTCTCTTGTCCGCAAATATCTTCAAAACTGCTCAAAACAACACCTCTAACATTTATAATCTGCTGGTATTATACCACTATTCTACAAACTCTGTCTTGCAATAAAGTTAAATAAGATAACTCAATTGTCGGCATATTGTAACTATTAAGCGAATGGCAGGCTGTATTACTTTGTTACCATACCCACAAAACGGCATTTAAATTGCTCAAATCTTACAGCAATAAGTAGTTACATGAATTACTTAATTCTCACAGCCACATTTTTCTCACCGAATAACTCTCTCATCTGTCTGAGATATTCGTCGCTTGCCACTATCTCCTTTGAGAGAACCAGCATTTTCTTACCCTGCTCGCAATATACTATTAAAATGTCATTGCCGGTAAACTGCTCATTTATTCCGATGATTCTCTCTTTAGCCTTTAAGTAAGCATCTTCATCTGCAAATCTTATCCATACTTCTCTTGGCATTTCGTCAATGTCCATTACATCTTCTGCAAGAAGCTTTGAGGATGAATCAGCATCAACACTTACCCTACCTGAGATAATAAGCTTTGCATCGTTATGGAGTATTCTTCTGAACTTATCAAATACTCTCGGGAATACAACAACCTCTACAGCCCCTGTCTTGTCCTCAAGAGTAACAAAGCACATCTGATCTCCCTTTTTGGTTGTGATTTCTCTCATGGCAATAACAATACCGCCGATAGTCTGTCTGGATCCGTCAGGCAGTTTTGCCTTCTTTTCCTCACCAGCATCCTCAGCATTATTCTCATCGCCGTCTCCATCACCCGCTGCAAAATCAACAGCCTTTGCAGTTGTCTTTCTTCCGAAAAGCTTTGAATATTCATCAAGAGGATGACCACTTACATAAACACCAAGAACTTCCTTTTCATTATCGAGAAGCTCCTTTAAAGACATCTCCGGAATTTCAGGAACTCTCATATCAAAGCTTGAATCTTCAATGTCGCTCTGAGACATCATGTCAAATAAAGACATCTGGCCTGAGATGCTGTCCTTGTTCTGCTTATTGGCATTGTCCAGCATACGATCGGAAATTGCCAACTTGGCCTTTCTTGTTCCCTCAAAGCAGTCAAGTGCTCCGGCTTTTATGAGATTTTCAAGACTTCGCTTATTTAAATCTGAGCATAATCGTCTTACAAAGTCCGCCATGGATTTATATTTACCATTTAAGTTTCTCTCTGTTACGATTCGGTGGATTATAGGTCTTCCTAGGGCTTTTATCTCATTTAATGCAAAATTAATTGCCCCGTTGTCAGCTTCAAAATACTCACCTGATTCATTTACATTTGGAAGCTTAAGCTCAATGCCCATCTGCTGGCATGAGTACATATATCCCGCTACCTTGTCAGTGTTATCTATTACGGATGTCATAAGGGCCGCCATAAATTCCACCGGATAATATGTTTTCAGATATGCAGTTCTGTATGTAATAACCGCATAGCAGGCTGCGTGGGATTTGTTAAATGCGTACTTTGCGAAATCTATCATTTCATCAAATATTCTGCCTGCAGTTTTCTCATCTACGCCTCGCTTAATACAGCCGTCAACGCCCTCTTCTTCATTTCCGTAAATGAAGTTCTTGCGCTCCTGCTCCATTACGTCAGACTTTTTCTTAGACATGGCACGACGAACAAGATCAGATCTTCCCCATGAATATCCTGCCAGATCTCGAACAATCTGCATTACCTGCTCCTGGTAAACGATACAGCCGTATGTTGAAGAAAGAATAGGCTCAAGCTTATCTGAATCATAGACAATTCTGTTACTGTTGTTCTTTCCCTTTATGTATTGTGGAATAAAGTCCATAGGACCCGGTCTGTAGAGAGAAATTCCCGCAATAAGATCTTCTAGACTTTGTGGCATAAGTTCCTTCATGAAGGATTTCATACCTGAGCTTTCAAGCTGGAAAATACCTTCGCACTTACCTGTACTTATATAATCAAATACCTTTTTGTCCTTGTAATTGATCTTATTAATTGAGAAATTCGGATCCTTTTTATTGATCATGTTAACCGCATCACGGATAACCGTAAGAGTTCTTAATCCTAAGAAATCCATTTTAAGAAGGCCAAGTCTCTCAAGAGTTGTCATTGTAAATTCAGCAACAACCGCATTATCCGCACCTACTGCAAGAGGTACATAGTCATCAACAGATCTGTCACAGATAAGAATTCCTGATGCATGAACTGAGGCATGTCTTGGTAACCCCTCAAGTCTCTTGGCTCTGTCAATTAATTCAGTGACTTCCTCATCTGTTTCATAAAGTTCTTTTAAGTCCTTATTTACTTCAAGAGCCTTATCGATTGTAATTCCCAGTGTCTGTGGAATCATTTTCGCAACCATATCTCGCTTCGCATATGGCATATCGAGAGCTCGTCCAACGTCCTTAATTACAGCACGGGCAGCCATGGTACCAAATGTTACAATCTGGGATACGCACTCACTGCCATATTTTTCAATAACATAATTGATAACCCTGTCACGGCCTTCATAGCAGAAGTCCGTATCAATATCGGGCATGGATACTCGCTCAGGGTTAAGAAATCGCTCAAAGACAAGATTATATTCAATTGGATCGATATCTGAGATAAACAGTGTGTATGAAACTATACTTCCCGCTGCAGAACCTCTTCCCGGACCTACAGGAATGTTGTGCTCCTTGGCAAAGTTAATATAGTCCCAGACAATCAGAAAATAATCCACATAACCCATGTTGTGAATTACCTCTAATTCGTACTTCAGTCTCTCAGTTACTTCATTTTTAAATATTTCATCATTTAACTTATCGCCATATCGAAGCTTTAATCCCTTATCACAGAGGAAATTAATGTAATCCCATGAAGATTCAAACTCATCAGGATACTTAAATCTTGGCAATTTAGTAACACCAAACTCTATTGTTACGTTACATCTGTCTGCAATTTTCCGAGTGTTTTCCAGTGCTTCAGGTACATAGTCAAATAAATCCGCCATTTCCTCAGGTGACTTGAGATAGTACTGACCACCCGGATATCTCATTCTGTTTTCGTCATTTACAGTTGTCTGTGTCTGAATACAGAGCAGAATGTCGTGGGCATCCGCATCTTCCTTATATGTATAATGAACATCATTTGTGCAGATAAGTGGAATGCCTGTCTCGTCACTCATTTTAATAAGCTGTCTGTTAACTTGCTTCTGGGCAGCTATTCCGTGATCCTGCAATTCCAGAAAAAAGTTATTCTCACCAAATATATCCCTTAAACGGATGGCCTCTTTTACGGCATCATCATACATTCCCATTGTTAATGTTCTTGGAATTATTCCCGCAAGACACGCACTTGTTGCAATAATACCCTCATGATATTTTTCAAGGATTTCATAATCTACTCTTGGTTTATAGTAGAAGCCTTCAGTAAATCCGATGGATACGATTTTCATAAGATTCTGATAACCCTGATTGTTTTCCGCAAGGAGAATAAGATGGTTATATTTGCCTTCGCCTGACTGCTTTTCCTTATCAAATCTTGAACCCGGAGATACATATATTTCGCAACCGATAATAGGCTTTATTCCGTTGCTTCTGGCTGCTTCATAGAAGTCGATTACACCATACATAACACCATGGTCAGTAATCGCAAGGGAATTCATTCCAAGCTCTGCCGCATGCTTTGTAATCTCCTTAATTTTACTTGAGCCATCCAGCAGTGAATACTCTGTATGGACATGTAAATGTGTGAAATTTGGCATATTCTCCTCCTATATAATTCTTGTTATTATCTATTTCAATTTTGAATATAGCTCATTTATTAATCTGTTTAATCCTGACCAGTAAGCAAATTTTATATACCTAAGCTATGTTATTCACTCTGTCTGATCAAATGATTTTAATTAAATATTTTATTATGTGTAACATATAATTATAACAACTTTCACCGATAATAAATACAGTAATAAGTATATAAAATGATGCAATTATACCTTTTTGTAAATTTAAAAAACCCCTCTCGGAATGCCTCATTTAATGTGAAGCACCTCGATAAGGGGATTATGTGATATATAAAATATTATAAGCAATCCTGCTTACTCAGCATTGTTTGTATTATCTGGATCTGCATTGTTCTCAGATGTGGCTATATCACTGTTATCTGATGTTACATCGTTCTTAGCTGTTTTATCGTTATCTGATACTTCACCATTTTCCGCTGCACTATCATTTCCTGATTCAGTTTCATTTTCATATGTATTCTTTTCAGCTGTATCGCCATTCTCTGAAACATTTTCAGATGCATCAATTTTCTCAGCTACATCTTCCTTTTCGTAGACTTTATTCTTTATGCCCTCTTCAAGTTCCTCAATTGTAACTGAAGGGTCAGCCTGACATTTTCTAAAAATGTACATGAATTCCTTACCTGTAATAGTTTCATTTCTAAAGAGGAATTCAGCAATAAGATCGAGAGATGTGCGGTTCTCTCTTAAGAGACGTTTTGCCTCTTCATAGCACTGCTCAAGAAGCTCTTTGATTTCGTTATCAATCTTAGTTTCTGTTGCATCTGATACATTTGAAACTGATCTTCCTTCAAGATACTGATCCTGAACAGTTTCAAGTCCCATAAGACCGAATTCCTTGCTCATTCCGTATCTTGTAATCATTGATCTTGCAATGCTTGTAGCCTGCTCAATATCGTTAGAAGCACCTGTAGTTACGGATGGGAATACAATTTCCTCCGCTGCACGTCCTGAAAGGATTGTTGTAAGTCTTGCAATAAGCTCATCCTTAGTCATGAGATATTTCTCTTCTTCAGGAACCTGCATTACATAACCTAAAGCACCCATTGTTCTTGGTACGATAGTAATTTTCTGTACAGGCTCTGCATCCTTCTGAAGAGCAGTAACGAGAGCATGTCCAACCTCGTGGTAAGAAACAATACGCTTCTCTTCCTTGCTGAGGATTCTGTCCTTCTTCTCCTTACCTGCAATTACAACTTCTACAGCCTCCCAGAGATCCTTCTGGGCAATAGCTCTTCTGCCATTCTGTACTGCACCGATGGCAGCTTCATTTATCATATTTGCAAGATCAGAACCTACAGCTCCACTTGTTGCAAGAGCAATTTCGTGAAGATCTACAGTCTCATCAAGCTTAACTTTCTTAGCGTGAACCTTAAGAATTGCTTCTCTTCCCTTTAAGTCAGGCTTATCAACGATGATTCTTCTATCCAGACGGCCAGGACGAAGAAGCGCCTTATCGAGAATTTCAGGTCTGTTAGTTGCAGCAAGGATAAATAATCCCTCATTTGAATCAAAACCGTCCATCTCTGCAAGAAGCTGGTTAAGAGTCTGTTCTCTTTCATCATTACCGCTTGAGATTCTGCTGTCTCGGCTCTTACCTATGGCATCAATCTCATCAATGAAAATGATAGAAGGTGCGCTGTTCTTAGCTTCCTTAAATAAATCTCTTACTCTGGAAGCACCTACACCGACGAACATTTCAACAAAGTCTGAACCTGATAATGAGAAAAATGGAACTCCTGCCTCACCTGCAACAGCTCTTGCGAGAAGAGTTTTACCTGTTCCCGGAGGCCCTACAAGAAGTGCACCCTTAGGAAGCTTTGCTCCGATATGGGAATACTTTTCAGGTTTCTTAAGGAAGTCAACGATTTCCTGGAGAGATTCCTTAGCCTCTTCCTGGCCGGCAACATCCTTAAATGTAACTCCTGTTTCATCCTGCTTATATAACTTGGCAGGGCTCTTTCCAACGCCCATAATACCGTTTCTTCCGCCACCCATTCTTCTGAGGAGGAAGCTCATAAATATAACCATGATAACTACAGGAAGCACATAAATAAGAAGTGTTTCGAGAAGAACATTTGACTCTTCAGGAATATATGCGTTAACAACAACGCCACGTTCCTTCATAAGATTGAGGAGCTGTGGGTCATTTACATATCCTGTGTAGTAAATTGTTCCGAAAATACCCTTATTAGTATTTTCATTCTCTTCTGTAGTCTGGGTAGGAGCCCATTCTATGGCAGATGCTGAAGTCTGAGGTGTGTTCTCTGTATCAGATGTACTCTCAGTTGCTCCATTTGTCTCATTTGCCTTAAGTGAGTCGATATACTTATTGTATTCCTCATCACTTCTGAGCTTATATGTAATCTTGTCAGATTCATAATTAACCTCAGAAACACGGCCTGAATTTACACTGTTATAAAATTCCGTATAGCTTGTCTCTTTGTACTTAACATTATCAATTGCACTTCGAATTGAACTGATAGCTATAAGTGTAATTATTGCCGCAAAAATAAGCGTGATAAGAATTCTTGCTCCACCACGCCTGTTGTTATTTTTGTCGCCGTTTCCACCCTGTGGATTGTTATTATTGTTGTCCATTTTCCCTATCCATATTAAATGATTTTAAAATATTGCCGATAACAATCCACATTTATCGGATGTTTTCGGCAAATACCAAATCACTATACGAATTCCTTTCGTTAACATATCGATACCATAATATCATTTTTAATAAATAGATTTTATAACAAAACGCCTTGCTAATGTCTAAAAAATTGCAAATATATAAATTAAATGTTTCTAAACAACTAATTGCATATATTCTATAGAAATTTTAACACATATATACTATAATTGATATTTAAAATATTGTCGTGACTGCAGATATCGCATATGACAGATACTGCATTGCCATTTATATTTATTTAGGAGGTTTTTTCATGCCGGTAAAATATATTTTTGTAACTGGTGGAGTTGTATCGGGACTTGGTAAGGGCATTACTGCTGCTTCTATCGGAAGACTGCTTAAAGCTCGTGGTTTTTCAGTAACAATGCAGAAGTTTGATCCATATATCAATATTGATCCGGGAACAATGAATCCTATTCAGCATGGTGAAGTATTCGTAACTGATGACGGTGCCGAAACAGACCTTGATCTCGGCCATTATGAAAGATTTATAGATGAAAGCCTTGATAAGCGTTCAAATATTACATCAGGTAAGATTTACTGGTCAGTTCTCAGAAAAGAACGTCGTGGTGATTTCGGTGGAGGAACAGTTCAGGTTATTCCTCATATCACAAATGAAATTAAGTCAGCATTTTTCAGAGACTACGATACAGAAAAAACTAAAATAGCTATCATCGAAGTTGGTGGAACTGTTGGTGATATTGAAAGTCAGCCATTTATTGAATCTATCAGACAGTTCCAGCATGAAGTTGGTCGTGAAAATGCAATCATCGTTCACGTAACTCTCGTTCCATATCTTAAGGCTTCTGGTGAAATGAAGACAAAGCCTACACAGATGAGTGTTAAGGAACTTCAGAGTATGGGTATCCAACCTGACGTACTTGTATGCCGTACAGAGCTTCCACTTGAGCCTGGTATCAAGGATAAGATCGCATTATTCTGTAACCTTGATAAGTCACACGTTCTTGAAAATCTCGACGTAGATATTCTCTATGAAGCACCACTTGCTCTTGAGAAAGAACATATTGCTCAGGTAGTTTGTGAATCACTCAACATTGAATGTCCTGAACCAGACCTTACAGAATGGCAGGAAATGTGTACTGCATGGAAGAATCCTACATCTTCAGTAAATATTGCCCTCGTTGGTAAGTATGTTCAGTTACACGATGCATATTTAAGTGTTGCTGAAGCCCTTAAGCACGGTGGCGTTGCAAACAGAGCTGATGTAAATATCAAATGGATTGACTCAGAAGTTCTCAACGATGACAATGCTGAAGAATTATTAGGCGACTGCTCAGGTATCATCGTTCCTGGTGGCTTCGGCGACAGAGGTATCGATGGTATGCTCTCAGCAATCAAGTATGCAAGAGAGAATAAGATTCCTTACCTCGGTATCTGCCTTGGAATGCAGCTCGTTCTCGTAGAATTTGCAAGAGACGTTCTCGGACTTTCAGATGCAAACTCTATCGAATTCGATCCTAATACAATGCATCCAATCATTCATCTCATGCCGGAGCAGGAAGACATAAATGATTTAGGCGGAACACTCAGAAAGGGTTCATACCCATGTGTTCTTACTAAGGGTACTAAAACATATGAAGCATATGGCGAAGAAACAGTTCATGAGAGACACAGACATCGTTATGAAGTAAATAACGATTACAGAGAAGAGCTCAAGGCTAACGGTTGTGTTCTTTCAGGCCTTTCACCTGATGGAAGAATCGTTGAAATGGTTGAGTTAAAGGATCATCCTTGGTTCGTTGCAACTCAGGCTCATCCAGAGCTTAAGTCTAGACCTAACAGACCTCATCCATTATTTAAGGGATTCATCAAAGCTGCTATTGAGGCTAAGAATTAATATATAATTTACTAAATAATCTGTTTCACTGATAATGACATAAATCAGGACATACTAATCAGTAAATCCTTAATGAAACAGTATTACACTAAATAAATAAAAACCCCCTCCGCCATTAAAAATATGACTGAGGGGGTTTTATTTATTTGTGATGTATTCTTATTTCATTATTTATTTTTATGTCTAACAATTTAATTTCAGAACAAATCGTATTATCAGATTATCTTATAAAAATATGTTACAGCTATTTTTTACACTTATATACTATTTACTTCTTAGCCTCGTAAGAAAATCTTACACTATTCGCGGACTTTTTGTTCGTTCTTTAATTTCTATACCATGTAAGGATATTTTGCTACATACACTGATTTTCTCCAGCAATGCTCTATACTTACTTTTTAGCACATATTAAATTCTATCCTTGAGCACCTTAACACGTATCTTACGGCTATCCTCTGTGTCACTTTCCAGATATATACCAAGTACTTCCAGACCCTGATCTACAGCATTTACTATGTTGGCAATACCATCTTCATCCCATATTTCTCCCGGTATTATTTCAGGTATTCCTGGAGGATAACAGCATACATTTTCACAGTCTATCTTGCCGGCAGCATCATTTATGTCAATCAGCTCATACTCTCCATTGAGATAAATATCCATGGCTTCAAATGGAAGCATTTCAGTCTTTTTAGGAGCAATATTGTTCTGAATTTCCTGACTACTGTCATCACATTTAAGAGAAGTTATTCTTTCGTCTATCTCTTCCAAAGCACTACAGAATCTCTCATAATACTCATCTGTATCGCCAATACTTGTCATTGCAAGAGCATATCTGTATGAGCTCATTTCAAGCTGAATCTTATATTCTTCTCGCAAAATGTCATACAGAGCTGTTCCATTTTCGCAGATAAGGACTATTTTAGACATATCATACATTTCAGATGGGAGTATTTTAGACACACCATGTATTTCAGACGGGCGTATTTTAGACATATCGCACATTTCAGATGTGTGTATATCAGACACACCACACATTTCAGACGGCAATATTTTATTCATACTACATTCAGCTGAATCTACATTTTTCGATTGATCATATGCTCCCGTCTCATAATCAAATGCACATGTTAACATTCGGATATTCTTCAATTTAAGAAGTCGTCTTCTCATCTTAATGAGCCTGTCCGTATATTCTTTAAATAACTCTTCTCCACGCTCTTCTATAAGATCTAAGCATGCACTGATACTTCCCATAAGTAAATATGAAGGACTTGTAGTCTGCATGAAATTCCAGAAAAATTTCACACGATCCATGTTGAATCGATACTTATATTCTGTATTTACTTCAGTGAAATGAGCGTCATTTTGAAATTTATCATCTGAAATATTTTCAATCTTACTTTCATAACCCGAAACAATTACTTTGTCTGTCTTCTTAAAAAGCATTAATGCTGCAGAAGTAAATGCAGGCATTGTCTTATGCAAACTTATAATAACAATATCTGCACCTTTCTTTATTGCACTATCCGGAAATAAATCATGAAATGGCAAATGTGCCCCATGAGCACCGTCTACAATAAGCACAGCACCATATTTATGTGCTGTTTCTGCTATAGCTGTTATATCAGATACAATTCCTTCATACGTAGGTGATGTGATTACTACAGCCTTAATCCCAGGATTATTAATAAATAAATCCTCATCCACATAAGCTGCATCAACTATTCCACTTTTATCATCATATAAATCAGGATAAAGAAATACAGGATCAAGCTTTCTTGAAATCAGTGCATTATAAACGGAAATGTGGCAGTTTCTCGATATAAGAACTTTATCTCCTTCATTACATACACCTGATATGGCTGCTATGACACCCGCAGAACTTCCATTTACAAGCAATAATGAATCATCTGCACTATACATTCTCGCAGCTCTATTCATTTCCTCCCTTAAAATGTCTTCCGCATTGTGAAGATTATCAAATCCCTCAACTTCAGTAGTATCAAATGCATAAGGATTTGGCATATCAACTAAATCAGCATTTCTTTTTGCTCCAGGCATGTGCATAGGCACATAACCTTCGTCCACATAACTCATCAGTCTTTTATATAGTGAATCTTTCATACGCAACCCTTTTCCTAAATAGTTATTTTCCTGTAATTTATAATATATTATTCCAATGTTATTGATATTGATTTTAAGCAGTAATTAATTATCAATATTGATTTTCAATAACATGCTCATGTGCATCAATATAAAGTTTACAATATAACCATTAAATCATACATCCTAATAATTAATGAATAACTATTATATTCATTAGATGCAATTTAATATTATTACTACAAAACATAATAAAAAAGCCACACCAAAAGGTGTGGCTTAAATGTAGTGCCTGGAACCGGAATCGAACCAGTGACACGAGGATTTTCAGTCCTCTGCTCTACCAACTGAGCTATCCAGGCATAGTAGCGGGGACAGGATTTGAACCTGTGACCTTCGGGTTATGAGCCCGACGAGCTTCCGAGCTGCTCCACCCCGCGATATGAAATTGACAACTAATGTTGTAAGTGGATGGAGAAGGATTCGAACCTTCGAAGGCGAAGCCAACAGATTTACAGTCTGCTCCCTTTGGCCACTCGGGAATCCATCCATATAAAAGCCGACAGTCGGAGTCGAACCAACAACCTATTGATTACAAATCAATTGCTCTGCCATTGAGCCATGTCGGCATAAATTAGAACTATAAGTATTGTTCTCGCTTGAAAAAGCTATGACCCCAACGGGATTCGAACCCATGTTACCGCCGTGAAAGGGCGGTGTCTTAA